>Ga0315535_1000007_pt1 | contig 121286 bp, 93 predicted proteins | sample SalMarSW160220MG_2_FD_203092 | JGI IMG/M metagenome (GOLD analysis project Ga0315535, IMG submission 203092) | Salt marsh sediment microbial communities from the Plum Island Ecosystem LTER, Massachusetts, United States - Salt Marsh Sediment SW1602-20 ... | reverse complement strand
CTCCTTGGTCCGTGGCACGTGCAGCGTAATGAAGTGGCTGCTCTTCAGAAGCTCGTCGAAATCCAGCCCCTCGACTCCCATCTTCGCGACGGTAGCGGCGTCGACCATCGGATCGTATCCGACCACCCGCATGCCGAAAGCCTTGGCCCGTACCGCTACCTCGCGCCCGATGCGTCCCAGGCCGATGATCCCGAGTGTCTTGCTGACGAGCTCGCGGCCCTTGCACTCCTTCTTGGCCCAGACGCCATTTTTCAGATTGCGATCGCCCCGGGGAATATTGCGCGCGCAAGCCAGCATCAGGCCGAAGGCCATCTCTGCCGCGCTGACCGAGTTGCCGCCGGGCGCGTTGACCACCAACACGCCGTGCTTGGTGGCCGCCTGCAGATCGATATTGTCTACCCCTGTCCCGGCCCGGCCGACGATCTTCAGCTTTTCGGCCGCCTCGAAGATCTCGGCCGTGACCTTGGTGGCGCTGCGCACCAGCAGGCCCGAGTACTCCGGGATGACCTCGGCCAGTTCCGCCGGCGACAGCTCCACCTTGACATCGACCTCGATTCCCTCTTCCCGCAAATTGGCGATGCCTTCCTCGGCCATCTGATCCGCTACCAGAACTTTCATGGATTTCCTCCCTGTTGGGTGATCCTGTTAATATACTGCTGAACTAATGCCAGCTTTATCCATCACTAGTCAAGTGCGATCGTCACCGGCCGAACGAAAGATTTGCCACTTGACCTACAAGCGGCCGATTGTTACGCTTCGGTGCAAGTCGCTTTCAACCGGGCGAGGGATTCAGATGGACGAACAGAACGGTAAAATTGTCCGTTTTTTACGAGCCGAATTCGCAAATCGGTCGGACCTGGCATCATGCTATTTGTCCGGTCCTCCTCACGGCGGCCTGGCCGTGAGAGCCCCTGCATTCGTTCGCGAGGGAGAGCTGGCCGTCGTCAACGCCGAGATCGTCTCGGAGAAGATCAAAGAGGAATTGCTGGGCGTGATCCTCTGGGTGCGCGATGGCAGGAGCGATCATGTCACGGCGGGTGTCGGATTCTTTGAAAGTGAAATAGAGCGGCGCGAGCGGCTGCTTGCCCCGCGGGCGCCGATTTTCGACAAGGAACGCCGCGAAATTCGCATCGAGGCTGCCCTGCCGGTGACCATGCAAACCGCCGGCAGCTTTTTCGTCTGCCGCACGCGGGACGTCTCCCGGAGCGGTATCGGATTCCAGAGCGCTAGTTTGCCGGACGCGTCCGAGGGCGAGGAGATCGACTTTAGCATCTTCGGTTCTCCATCTGATGAGCCCATAGACCTCAGCGGCCAGATCGCCTGGAGCAAGCCGGGCGTCGGTTTCGGCACCAGACTGAAGGGAACGCTCGACGAGGAGCGCGCCAAGCTGGAGCGACTGCTCGGCGAGCTTGCCGCGAACCTTGATCTACCCGATGGCGGAAAGTAAGCGCACTTTCATTGCCGTGCATTTCTCAGCCGCAGTGCTCGACGCCTTGGCCGAGCTGCAAGCCGGCTTGAAAAAGATGCTCGGCGATCGTGCCGGGATAAAGTGGGTCACAAGTGAAAATATCCACCTGACGCTTCAGTTCCTCGGGCAAGTCGACACCGAACTGCTGCCATTGTTGGCCTCGGAGTTGTCTTCAGCCTTTTCGGAAAACGAACCCTTCGAAGTGATCTTGAGCGGGAGCGGCTGTTTTCCCTCCCCGTCACGTCCGCGGGTGATCTGGGCGGGCATTACATCGGGCGGGCAGAATTTGTGTGGGCTTTACGAAGCAACCCTGCGAGCGACCGAGTCTATGGGATTCGAGCGCGAGAAACGGCCTTTCAAGCCACACCTGACCCTCGCGCGCGTCAAGGATCCTCGAAAATGCGGTAATGTTTCCGAGGCGATAGCAAGATTCGAGCGACACCCGTTGGGCTCGTGTCAGATCGATTGTGTAGACTTGATGGCAAGTGAGTTGACGCCCCGGGGGCCGATCTACACAACACTTGACAGCTTCCCCCTGGGCAAGTAGGATACTGAACAAATGAACAGGTAAGGATTGGAGGCTTCATGAGCAAGGACAAAGATAACGATCGCGAGCGCTCACTCGAACTGGCCATCGGCTCAATCGTCAAGCAATTCGGCAAAGGATCAATCATGCGACTGAACGGCGAAGGGGCGGTGTTCGACAACGTCCCCGTCATTTCCACGGGGGCAATGTCACTCGACATAGCCCTTGGAATAGGCGGTGTCCCCCGAGGCCGGGTGGTGGAGATCTTCGGGCCCGAGTCATCGGGCAAGACGACCTTGGCGCTGCATATCGTGGCCCAGGCCAACCGGACGGGTGGCGTGGCCGCCTTCATCGACGCCGAGCACGCGCTCGATGTCAACTACGCCCGCAACCTGGGAGTCAAGACCGACGACCTGTTTGTCTCCCAGCCGGACACCGGTGAGCAGGCGCTTGAAATCGCCGACATGCTGGTCCGATCGAGCGCGCTCGACGTGCTGGTGATCGACTCGGTCGCGGCCCTGGTGCCACGGGCCGAGATCGAGGGCGAGATGGGCGACAGCCACATGGGCCTGCAGGCCAGGCTGATGAGCCAAGCCTTGCGCAAACTCACCGGCAGCATCTCGAAGAGCCGCACCTGTGTTATCTTCATCAACCAGATCCGGATGAAAATCGGAGTCATGTTCGGCAACCCGGAGACCACCTCGGGCGGCAACGCCTTGAAGTTCTACTCCAGCTTGCGTCTGGACATCAGGCGCATCGGCGCCATCAAGAAAGGCAACGAGATCATCGGGAACCGCACCCGGGTTAAAGTGGTCAAGAACAAGATGGCGCCGCCTTTCCGCGTGTGCGAGTTCGATATCATCTTCAACCGGGGCATCAGCCGCATCGGCGATCTGATCGACCTGGCGGTCGAGGCTCAGATAATCGAAAAAAGCGGTGCCTGGTACTCTTTCGGCGATGAGCGCATCGGCCAGGGACGCGAAAACGTGCGAGACCTGCTTGTCGAGAACAAAGCCATGCGTCTCGAGATAGAGAAGCGAGTGCGCGAGCATTACGATTTGCCGCCCATGGTAAACGCTCCGGCGGCAGCCGAAGAGCCGTCCACGCCAGAGGTTGCTCCAGCAACTAATGGAGGCAACGGCAAAGATCCTTCGGCTCGTGTTGAACCGGCGGCCGCCCCGTCCCAGCGCCGCAAGGCGCGCGCGCATTGATGTCCTCCAAACGGGCTGGTGCAGATGTGCAGCTCGCGAGGACTTGTTTGAGCGCAAGTTACACCCCCCGGCAGCCTAAAGGCTGCCGGGGGGTGTAACTAAGCGAGTTCCGGAGCGAGCCGTCTTTTGACATTACGAAAAAAGGGTATGCACTTCTTCGGGCTCGAAGCCGCGCCCGAGCAGGTAGCGATGGGCCCTGCCGCGCAACTTGCGGTCGGCTTCGGCAAGCAAGGCCTCTTCGCCGAATCGCTTCCTTACCAGTCTTTTCATAACGCTGGTGCGTGACAACTTTCCGTAGGCCTGCTCAACGGCCAAACCGATCAAATCGTCACCCAGGCCGTAGCGCGAAAGATCCCAACGCAACTTCCTTGGTCCCCAACCCTTACGCTTGCCCATCACGCGCGCCCGCTCCAGGGCGAAGCGCTGATCATCGAGCAGCCCCGATCTTTTGAGCCTTTTGAGAATTTCCCCGGTCACGCCGTCTTTGTATCCATCGGCCCGCAGTCGATCTTCGATCTCTTTGCAGGAGCGGTTGCGTACCTGCAGCAGTCGCAGCGCCTTCCTGTGCGCCCGGTCGACTGAATCTGCCTGTTTCTTGGCCGTCATATTGGCAGGCTGCCGGTCAGAAACGCTCGATTGGAATGTCTCCCCCGCCGGCGCCGCCGGCTTCCGTCGGCGGTTCTCCGCCTCCACTCCCTTGAGACGTTCCTCGCTCGAACTGATCCCAGGTGCTGTCGGATGTAGCGGAGATGCCTGATACACGCAGGGCGAAGTCATCCGGGTTGGTACACTGGCGCAGCGCCTCATCGTAGGTAATCAGCTTCTGTTTAAGCAATCCCATCAGCGCCTGATCGAATGTCTGCATGCCGTAGGAGACATTGCCTTGAGAGATGGCGTCGGCAACTTCCTTGGTGCGATCCTTGTCCTCGATCATCTCACGCACGCGCGCCGTGGCAATCAATATTTCGAGGGCCGCGACCCGCCCGTGTCCGTCCGCTTGCGGCATGAGGCGCTGGCTGATGACCGCCCGCAGCACGGCCCCAAGCTGCATGCGGATCTGCTTCTGCTGGTAAGGTGGGAAAACGGCGATGATACGGTTGATAGTCTCGGTGGCATCCAGTGTGTGCAGCGTGCTCATGACCAGGTGGCCGGTTTCGGCGGCCAGCAAGGCAGTCTCTATGGTTTCCAGGTCGCGCATTTCGCCGACCAGGATAGTGTCCGGATCCTGGCGCAGGGCGCTCTTGAGCGCCTGTGGAAAACTCAGCGTATCCACTCCAACTTCGCGCTGGTTAATGATGCTGCGCTTGTCGCGAATAAGAAACTCGATAGGATCCTCGATGGTCATCACGTGGCAAGTGCGGTGCGTGTTAACATGATCCACCATGGCCGCCAAGGTGGTTGACTTTCCGGAGCCGGTCGTGCCGGTTACCAGGATCAGGCCGCGCTCCTCCATGGCGATCTTTTCGAGAACTTTTGGTAAGCGCAACTCTTCGATACTGTTGATCTTGAAAGGGATGACCCGGAAAACGATGCCAATCGTGCCGCGCTGCTGAAACACGTTGACCCTGAATCGACCCAGGCCGGGAACGCCGTAAGCCAGGTCGAGCTCATTGAATTCCTTGAAGCGCTCTTTCTGGTAGTTGTTCATGATGCCAAACGCCATGCGGCTGATCTCCTCTGGAGGCAGTCTGCGGGCATCTTTGAGGGGCACCAGTTTACCGTCCACACGAAACATGGGCGGTAGACCCGCCTTGAGATGAATGTCAGAGGCGCCGCCCTTCATGGCAATCTTGAGAATATCGTTAAGGTCCATGCAAGCTCCTTCGTCGACAACCAACCGGTTACAGAAGGCAAAATATCACACCTGGCCGCTGTCGTTCAACTATCATTAATAACTAACGCATTGTAACGAACATTACTCGCACTTCTTCGCCGAGATTGTTGCCGAACAGGTCTTCAACCTGCGTTCCGATCACAATTTCATGGCGCACACCGGCCAATAGCGGTTTCAGCGGCTGCAACACAACCAGGCCGAGCCCTGCCTGACCCTCACTGACCAGGTAGTTGCAGGCCTCCCACTCAATACCGCTTACCACATACATGCTCTGCGGTCCGACACTGACGGGATCCACGGGCTCGGAGAACCAGATCTTCAGATCCATGCCGGGAGGCACCTCGATCCAGCCGTCAGCGGGCAATGTTCGCACCACCCGGGGCACACTCGAATCCACGACGTCGAAGAGCTCTTGTCCAGATGAAATGCTGCAGCCCGACAGAGCCAGGCCGGCCAGAAACATGGCAATGGTTTCCCTCAATGACACAACGCCTCCAGGTCCGCCTGGCGATGGCATTTGAGGCATGGTCGCTGGTTGCGACGACGCATCAGCCGGCAGCGGGCGCCGAATCCGGCCGGGTGCGGACTTACCCCGGCCCCGATTCCGGCGCCACCGTGACAGCGAATGCAATCGCCCTCGGCATGACAAGAAGCGCAAGACTTGATGTTCCTGCGCGCCTCCAGCGCGTGACGCTCCTGGAATCCCTCTGGATGCAGGCGCATGTTGCGCGGCCGGTTTTCGCTCGATTCCGCAACGCCAGTCCGGCGGTGGCAGGCCAGGCACTTCGACTGATTTCGATGACAGCTGTTGCAATCCATCAGACCCGCCCTGGCGGGCCCCGCATGCGAAAGTTCCCAGTCCGCGGGATGGAACCGCAAGGGCAAACTGACCCCCCGATGACAGTTATCGCAGCTGCGTTCGGTGTGACAGGCCATGCAGCGCCGCTTGACCGTGCGTGCGCTGGATCCATGGTTTTTCAACCAGCCCGGCCCGTGATCCGCGCCCCCGTGACCGCCTCCGGGCATCAACATCTCCCCGTTAATATCGACCAGCAACCGACCTTCCGGGCCTGCCGGGTGGCAGGCGTCGCAGCGATTTTGAAGCATCTCGGCATGACAGCCGGCACAAGTGTCGGCCGCCGGCAAGAGTCCCCGTGACAGATCTTCGTTCTCGGGCAGGTGACAAGTGCGGCAGCTCTCCGGGGTCTTCTGGTGAAGGCGGTGTGAGAACTTCAACGCCGGCGCTACCCGAACAAACCCCGCGCCCGGCGGATCATCCGGCGGATGACAGATCCCGCAAGTCTTCGATTTATATACATCATCATTTGCCTGGCTGTGACACTCTGAGCAGATTTTGTGTCCGGGCATCTCACAGGCCATAGCCGATTCACTATCCGACACTTGCGGATGGCACTTCTCGCAGGATAGTTGCTCATGTCTCAAGTGAGAAAATCGCAATGTTCTAACCGGGGCGTGATATACGGCTGATGGCCGGCCGCCGTAAGCTTCTTGAGCGATAAGTGCAAAAAAAGTACCCACGCAAATGACGACCTTGGACTTCAATGGAAAATGCTCCCGGGGTTGAAGTGAAAAGACAGATCCAGCACCGCCAACATTCTGAAACGCAGCGGATTGATACGGTTTCCATTGAGCTGACCTAAAATCACGATTGCCTGATTGCGCGCAAAGCGCCAGGTTACGGCGGCCGAGCATCCAAGCGTGAGCGCGTATTGATTTTCCTGAAGCGAATCATCAAATGACATGATGACGGCCCGCCCATCCAAAAGAAGGCGCCGTTCGGCGATCTCGATCATCACCCTTGGCGCCAGCAACCAGCGTTTCCCCACCGAGCCGTCCTCGTAGGCGCCCGCCATCGAAATCACAAGACGCCGACCCGCCCACAAGCGCCCATCGAAGTCGATTCCATTCACCCCGCCGCCGGTCCAGTCCGCGCCGGAATCGTCCGCTGGCATTTCAAGGTAGCCACGTCGCGTGTACCCCAGCCGATACGACATGAGCGGCATACCGCGAAAGCGTGGGTCCCAGCGCAACCCGGCCCTGTACTCATTGAACGGTGCCGGGCTGAAGAAGTTGAAAATCGAATCCAAAGAGAAGTGCGGCCGGCTGCGCAAATAACCGGCCTCGATCCTGATCCCATCGAAAAAGGCGGGTAGTCTGAACCAACCAGATGCGCGCAGCCGATCCCACTGGTCTTCGAGTAAGTCGAAAACCGCCCCTCCATCAAGTCCGATACGTCTTTGCCAAAGCAGAACCGAGCCCGACGCTCCCAGGCGCTCTTCCAGCAGCGGCCAGTCCTGTGTCCACAGCAGCATGCGACGGTAGGCAAGCTCGGCTTGTAACCAGCTAGAATCGAAGTTCAGCCCGACGCCTACGACCGGAGCGGGAAGAGTGTCTCCCTCGACGCCGTCCAGTTCGAGCTCCTGGCCTCCCAACAGGCTATGGTTGCGCACCTCGAAGCCGGCGATCAGCCTGAACGACAAACCCGCCGGCATCTGCACGTCAGTCCGCAAACCGTCGAACAGCAAGAAATCCAGTTCGTCCAGAAGTAATTGCCGTCCAACCGTCAGGTCCAGGCGCCCTCCAATCCTGCGCCAACTCACCTTTGCCAACATCAACTCGGCCAGATCGTTGCCCATGGCATCGAGGTCGTCGTCGAAGCCAAGCTCCGTATCCAGCCTGAAACTTGTCTCGAAGCTGAGGTCCTGAATGCCGAGCAGGCGCCCGGCTCTCAGGTCGACCCATTCTACCAGGCGCCGTCGATCCAGGAAATCCCCCGCCGCCGTTCTGGTCTGGTAACCCTGTCCGATGACCGTAAACCGCAGGTCAACGTCAGCTGCCCGTGCTGCTCCCCCGGATGAGAACATGGAAATCAGCAGGACTGCCAGGCAAACGGGTGTGATAAGAGACAATCTTCCGGGCGCTGAAAAATTTTCAAACAGACTGTTTTCCCCCACCGTCGTCTTTCGGGTTCTCGTCTTTCGGATTCTCCTCTTTCGAACCGGGAGGAGCATCGAGATCGGCTATGGCGCGCCGAATATCGCCCCTGACATCCAGCGAGTGCCTAAGATCATCGAAACCAGTCTGGCTCACGATTTCCGCTTTGATCTCGTCGAAACCAATATCGTCTTTAGCTTTAAGTATTTCGGTCTTGACCTCGTCGAGCCCGATCTCGTCCTTGACATCTTCCAGTGAATGTCGCAAGTGAGCCAACCCCTTACCGAGGGATTTGGCCACTTCGGGAAGTTTCTTCGGCCCCAGCACGATCAGCGCCAGTACCAGAATTACAATCAGCTCCCAGCTGCCGATTCCAAACATTGTATACCGAGAATGAACGGTCTTGGTTGTCCCGGACGAACGCTATTCTTGCGGGGGATCAACCCTTACGCCGGCTTTCTCGCCTTCCTTGATAGCGGCATTCTCGGCGGCCGGCAGCTGTTGCGGTTTCTCGGCCTCGTCGAGACGGCGAACTTGACCCTCGATTTCCTTGGCCTCGCCCTTGAAAGACTTGCGAAAGTTGCGAATCGATTTTCCCAGCGCGTCCCCCAACTGAGGCAGCTTGCCGGCGCCGAATATGACCACGACAATCAGCAGGATGACCAGGAGTTCCCAAACTCCGAAAGTGGCGAGTTCAATTCTCATGCTTCACTCCTTCTTGCCCGCGACCAACACCTGCATGGCCCGGAATCTACGCGTCAGGCCGTCGCCCGGGACGAGGGCACCAGAAAGCGCAGATCCAGCCCACCCTCAGACAAATGAACCGGAAACACTACGTGGTCCGTGCCGTCCTGCGGCTGGGGAATCGCGGAGAGTGTCTCCGGCGGGGCGATGTCGATTTGCACGCCAACTTGTGCCAACTTGGCCACGGCGTTACCGCAAATGATGTTACAGAATTCCTTGACCGCATCCTCGACCACCGACTCCGATTCACGGGTGGCATCTTCCTTGAGTATGGCCGTGGCGATCAGCACGGCTACATCGCTGGAGACACTCAACAGGTAGCGCAACGGCAAACCGCCTTCGAACGGCAAGGCAATCGACAAGTGGTATTCGCCTCCCTGTCCGTCACCGCCGCCGTCATCCAGCTTCCCGGCGCCGACCTTGATTGGAATTCCAACGATGCGCACGAACATCTTGCGTGTCAGGTCGACGCTGACCTCGATAACGGGAGCCGCCTCCAGACCCTCGGGAACGTCCACGCTTTCAAGGGCATAGCGCGCCTGCTCTTCCTTGAAGATGGCTAGCTCGCGCTCCAGAATATCCTCGGTAATGTGCCCCAACTCCAGAAGCGCCTCGCCGAGATACAAGTGGTTGTTCTTCTGAAATGTCAGGATCTCGCGGGCCTGTTCCTGGGTGATCAGGTCCATAGACACCGCCAGGTCTGCGAATTTGATATCCTTGGCTTTCTGCTGTTCGTTGATCTGCTCTACCTGTTCTTCGGAGAGGTACTTCTTGCTCACCGCCACCGTTCCGAATCTCAAGTTACGGTATTCCTGTAGTTCCAGGGCTTCGATCAGTTGTCCGCGCGTGATCACCCAGCGATCGATCAAAAACTCCCCGAAAAACTGGATGCCCATTGAATTACTCCTGCTCGAAGATCCTGTCGAGGATCGACTTGACCTTGTCGGCCTCGAACGGTTTCGAAACTACGGCGCGAGCGCCGAGTCTTATGGCCTCTTCCACTTTTTGACCCACCCCGCCGACCGACGAGACGACCACGACACGGGCATCTGGATCGAGCCTGATAAGCGTCCTCAGTGACTGGATGCCGTCCATCATAGGCATGACGATGTCCATCATGACCGCGTCCGGCTTGAGTGTCTTGAACAACTTGACCGCCTCGGCACCGTTCTTGGCGTGCCCAATAACTTCGAAATCACCAAAGCCTTCAATGATCTTGGTCAATTGACGAGCAATCGCCACACTGTCATCGACTACCAATATCTTGCGACTCATGCAAAACCCCATTCCACGGCGGTTCTACCGCCAGAAACAACTACTGTTTCCACAAACTAATTCCGCCCCAACATCCAGCTAGATGATAGGTTGGCCGTTCGGCCGGAGTCAAGAAATTACGCGCAACCAAGTTGTGACCGTCCACAATTGTGTTAGACTATCGACAGGAGGCTTGCCATGAACAAATATACAGGCATCCTGCTCACATGTCTGCTGACGGCTGTCCCGGCCCTAGCACAGGAAAAAACTCCAAAAACCGAAGAAGGCGGCGATCAACCGCAAGCGTCTCTCTCCTCTGAGCTTATGGTTTTAGACGAGCCACTCGGCGCGCTCGATTCAGTGGCGTTGATTCGTCCGGAAGGAACCGGCACTGTTGAGGATCTTTCGGGTCTCGAAAAGGAGATCGAAACTTATCTCTCGAGCAGGAAAACACTGCGTGTGATCCCCGCCGACCAGGTCTTCACGAAAGTGGGACCGGAATTCGAAGTCTCTAGCGCGGGCATAGCCGGCGTGGCCAAGAAGGTCGATGCCGCCGCCGCACTGTTTCCGCGTGTGTTCAAGACAGAAAAGAACTACGACCTGCAACTTTGGCTGGTCGATGCACAGGCTAAGGTCCTGCTGGACAAGACCCTATCGCTGCCGTCTCTGCCTGCCGCTGCGCCCGCCCAGGCGGCTGCGGCCGGTAGCGTGCCTCCGACCGTAAACCCGCCGGCCAAGCCGTCGCCGTCCGGCCCGGATCCCGAGGCCGTCGAAGCTTATTACCACCGGGCTATCTCACTGGCACCCAGACAACGTCTGGTCGGGCATGGCACGGCAGTTGGCATCTCGACGGGACACGTGTCTCTTGGCATGTCCGCCTCTCCTGTGATCGTCAACGACTGGATGATAGTCGAGGGGGCCGAACCGATCAGCGAGCCGCAACTTGCCCGCCTGGCCGGCCGGGACGATATCGGCAAACGTATCGACAGAGACATTGGTGTGATCAAAACCTATCGCAACGTCGGCATCGGCATGACTCTGGCAGGTTTCGTCGCGGCCGGTGTGGCCGCCCCTTTCTTCAAGCAGGGATCCGATCAGGGTCTCACCTCGGCCGGCGTGGCGGTCGGAGTCGGCAGTGCCGTCGGCGCTGCCGGACTGGTCGTCTGGCTGATCTACGGGCCCCAGGCCGCCCGGGCGAACAGCCCTTATCCCAGCAGCCACCTGATTACCCGAAACGAGGCCCAGGAGATGATCGAATCCTACAACTTGCGCTTGCGCAGGGAACTGGACCTTGCCGATCCCGAGAGTTCTCCCGATACTGACGACGAGAGCACACGGCTTGAGTTCCTGCTGCTTCCCGACTTTCGCGGCGGTGCCGTAGCTTCACTCGGGTTCAGATTCTGAAATACGATCCTGGTTTACTGAGCGCACCAGATCGATCATGCGCTGAACCAGCTTGTCGTTGACGACCCCGGCTAGTACCTCGGCCATAAGTCCCAGCAGTTCATCCCGGCTCGAGGCCTGGAGAATTTCATCCAGTCGGATGGCAAGTCCCTCGGCCACCGCAGTGTCCAGCTTGTCCCGTAAAATACCCACCAGGTCCAGCGGGCTCGAAACGGTGTCGTCCGAGGTGACCTCATCCCCAAAGGAAATGTCGATCGGACCGCCGGATTCGATTAGCCTCTCAGCCGTCACGACTTGAGAAATTGGCGCTTCTGACTCCCCGAGATCGAATTCGATCTCGTCTTCTTCCTGCGGTTCTTCAGTGAGCGGCTTTTCAGTGATCGGCAGATACTTCATTACCAGGGCTTTCAGTTGCTGAGCCTTGACCGGTTTTGGCAAGGCCTCGTCGACCCGGGTGGCCGCCTTGACCTTGCGAGCCACTTCTTCGCGAGCCGACGAAAGAATGACTATCTTGGCATTCTCAGCCAGTTTCTTCTGTTCGAGCGCCTTGACAAACTGGTATCCGTTCAGGCGCGGCATGACCAGGTCGAGAAGAATCAGGTCGGGTGCGACGCGAGCCACTTTCGCAAGCGCTTCCAGCCCGTCCTTGGCAGAACTGACCTGGTAACCCATCGGCTGCAACACTCCTGTAATAAACTTGCGAACCGTGGGGTTGTCGTCCACTACCAGAATCTGCTTTGCAGGCGCCATCGGCCTTCCCCTTCAACTCGATTCTGAGACAAGTCCTATCGAATAGGCGTGCCGAAGTGCAGCACTTTTCCGTCGCGCAAGGCCACAGCCAGCGTGCCGTCGGCCGGGCTTATCGCCAGGTCGTCCACGGCTGCGCGGGTACCGACATTGATGATTCCCTTGCGCCTCCACGAACCAGGTTCGTAGACGTAGATCTTTCCGCCGTCGGCGCCGACCAGCAAGGTCTTGTCGTCCGGTCCGAATACCACGCAGAAATGGTAGGCGCCGACCATTATTCTTTTCAGATAGGAACCCTGGCCGCTGTACACCGAGAAAGACACGCTTCCGTCTGCGGTCACGATCCAGCGACCGGCCTTGTCAAAGGCCAGGAAATGGGCGTCGTGATTCTCATCGCCCTGCTGGTTTTCCATGTTGCCCTGCACATTCCAGAATTTCAGATAGGAGACGCCGTCGTCCATGCAGCCGGCCGAACTCACCCAGCCCGGTGCATCCTTGCGCCTGTAAACCCGGCGCTGGCGACATCCGAGGTCCTGGAAGACCGCTTCCTTCTTGCCCGTCTTCACGTTCCACAACTTTAGAGCGAAGTCATCTCCGGCGGTCATGACCTTCGTTCCGTCTTTAGTAAACGTGGCCCAGTTCATCAGCGGCTTCGGGGTGGCTGCGTAAATCTGCAGCTCTTCGTCGGTCATGTCCTTCTCGCGCGGCGGTTTGTCTTTGAGAACCTTGACCTGCTTTCCGGTCGCGACATTCCAGATGCGCGCTGTCTGATCCTTGGAAACACTGACTATCAGTTTACCGTCCGGGGAAAAATCGGCCATCATCACATCGTCTTCGTGGCCGGCAAGCGAATGCAAAAGCTTCCCGTCTGCGACGCTCCAAATCTTGACCAGTTTATCCTTGCCGGTGCTGACCAGCAGGCTGCCGTCCGGCGAGAAGGCCACATGCAAGGCACTCTTCTCGTGCTTGCCGATCTCGACGGGTGTCAAACCGCTGTAGGGATTGTTCGGCTTTTTCTTCTCTTGTACCTGCCCGGCGTCTTTCGACAGCGTACCAGCCGGCGTCTTTCCGGCCGACTGAGTGTCATTCGAGGTACATCCTATGACACTCACACATGTCAATAACACGAATATCGTCTGCTTCATGCCGCCTCCTCATCCAACCGCCAGCTTGGCGGTGGTCTCGCGCAGGCGCTGGCACAGTGTTCGCACAAACACCCTGAGCACCCTTACGGCAAACTTGTCGTTGGCCTGCAAGAAACGCAGGAAATTGTCACGCGAAATCTCGAATGCCAGGACCGGTTCCTTGGCGACTACCCGCGCCGAGGTCGGGCTCTCGTCCACAAGCGCCATTTCTCCGACATGATCGCCCGCGCCAAGTTCGGCTACTGCCGTCTGGCGCTCGCCCTCAACCCTGATAACAGCCACCTTTCCCGAGCGCAGCACATACAAGGCCATTCCGGGACGACCCTGTTCTATCAGGGTCTCTCCCGCCTGAAACGATCGCTCGGAACAGATGTTATAGAAAGACTTCATTTCCGAAAGCGGCATGTCAGAAAAAAGCGGGATTTTCTGCAAGAAGTCGAAGCCCTCCATGACGCTGACGATTTGTGAGTGTGGTTCGCTTCCCTCGGGCAGGTCGACTTCCAGGTCGATCTCCTCGTCCGCCTCGGACGGTTGAATCGCCTCGGACAGCGAGGGCTCTCCCTGCCCGGTCCCGCCCGAACCGATTTCCGCAATCTTCTCGCCGACGTCCTTGTACGAGATGTCGAAGTTCAGAAGCTGCTGGTAGATGTTGCGGGAGACTTCGATCTTACCGGCAATGTTGTGCAGTCCGGCCAGGTGGTAATAGAACTCGGCCGTGTCCGGTCCCACCGGACGACCCTTGATGACGTTGAGGATCTTCTTGACCGCCAAGTCGACGTACCCGTTACGGGCTAAAATATCGCCAATCAATATCGTGGCCTGGTCGAAGCTGTCTTCGTCGGCCTGGACCTTCTGCAGCAGTTCCATCGATTTACGGTACTTGCCGAGCTCGTGGTAGAGCTTGCCCGAGATGAAGTAGTTGACCGCCTTTTCGTAGTTGGCAGCCGCCCGGGAGAAGTTCTTGACCTTCAAAAAAAGCTCGGCCGCCTGGCGATAGTTCTGGTTGCGCTCGAACATCTCGGCGGCCTTCTCGAAATTCTCGACCTTGGCGTACATCTCGGCGGCGCTCTGGAAATCGTCGCTCTGCTCGTAAAGCTGGGCCGCCTTGTCGTTCTCGCCCAGGTTCTCGCAGCACAAGGCGGCCTTTTCGAAATCCCTGGCCCTGAAAAACATGTTGGCCACCAGTTTTTGCAATCGCGGATGTGTCTTGACCTTGTTGATCAGGATGTAGCCGATGTCTTCCTGGCAGCGCGAGTAGACGTCGGCCGCATCGGCAACCTTGCCGTCGTTGAGCATCTTCAATAGCCCCGTAATAACCTGGGCGGTGGTCAGAAACGTATTTCCCTCGCCGGCGCGACCCTTGATCGTTACGCTCTCGGCCATCTGCAGACCTCCTCAAGCAAGCTGGATGGCCAATGGATATCACCGCCCTTCGCCAGGTGTCAACCGGCAGTAAACGCTGCCGGGCAAGATTTGCCGCGCTGGTGTCTGTTGGTCTACAATTCAACTGATCACGAAAGGAGGGCTCGATGCAACGTATCTCGTTGGGCGGCATGCTGGTTGCGTGTTTCTTTGCCTGCTGTTCCTCGGGCAACGGCACCAGCTTTGATTTCTGCACGAGTTTTACGGAAGTGATTTTCGAGCCGGGCGGCGACTGGCTGCTGCCATTCCCTTCCGATTTATACCTGGTCGAGGATGCATCCACTCCCGGCGGGCGACGGATCGACCTTAACCCGGCCAATACTCCCTCGCAGGAGAACATGTTCGACGCGTTTCCCTTCATGCGTGACCAGCTCGATCGACTCGACGGCTTTGGTACTTCGGCCTCGGTCACATTCGGCTTCAGCGGAGAAATCGGCACCCGGGAGGAGAACGGAGACACTTTCATCGTCACTCCGCCCGACAGCCTTGCGATATCCCCCGCGGACACGCTGCTGCCGGGCACGCCGGCCGTGCTGATCGATATCGACGCCGACTCGCCCGAACGCGGACGAGCCGTCCCGCTATTTCTCGAGTACCTGTCCGACCGCGACAGCCACGCTCATGGCCAGCACTACCTGCTGTGCGAACCGGCCTTCGCGCTGCGTCCCAAGACGACATATGCCCTGGCGCTGACGACCTCCTTGACCGACAAGAGCAGCCGCTGCCTGGCTCCCAGCGCAGATACCAGATCGCTTCTTGAAAACCCCGGGCGGGGCGAGTTCGGTCTACTCGGAGAAGAAGTTCCCGCGGCGCTGCAAGCTCTCGCGGACGGCGGGTTCATAAAAGACGCAGGAGACATCTCGGCCCTGACCGTCTTCACTACCCAGAGTATCGAGGAAGAGCTGCTGGCCGCCACTCGTCAGATCCTTGCAAGCGACCCGCCGAAAGTCGTGGCCGGCAGCCTGCAAACTTCGCCGGGCACCGAAGGCGTGGCTTTAGTGGTCAGCGGCAAGTTCACGGCGGCCGACTACCAGACCGAGGCCGGCACCTTCGAGATCGCAGCCGGCGACCCGGTACTCCAGGGCACCTCGGAATTGGAGTTCGAGCTGCTGATTCCCGAGACCACTGCGGATCACGGCCCGCCCTTTCCGATAGTCATCTATCAGCACGGCCTGATGGGGCAAAAGGAAGAAGACAGGGGAGCCAAGCGGGCCCAGGCCCGGGCCGGATTCGCCTCGCTGGCAATCGACGCCGTCTTGCACGGCAGTCGCAAGGCCGCAAGCGGCTGGGAGGTGACCAACTTCTTCGGCATCGACCTCGATTCCGGCACCTTCGACATGCCCTTGCTTCGGGACAACTTCAGGCAAAGTTTCTTGGACATCGTCAGCCTGGCCGAGCTGGCGGATGATTTGGCCACATACGATCTGCTGCCCGAGGGGGCTCCCGACGGTGTGCCCGAACTTTTATCACGGCCGGTTTATCTGTCGGGGCACAGTCTGGGCGGCATCATTGCAGCCGGGGCCGTTGCCCTCTCTCCGCGCATAGCGATCGCCAACCTGTCTGCCGGCGGCGGCTCGCTGCCCACCAACCTGTTCATGCGCAGCGACATCTTCGGCACTTTCATCGACATGCTGCGCCCCGAGGACACCAGCGCGGCGGACGTCAAGCGCTTCATGCCCATACTGCAAATACTGACCGAGCGCGGCGATCCCGTGAACCTGGCCCGCCTGGCCATCGACCAACCTCCCGATCTTCCAGGCGCCGCTAGCAAGCACGTGCTCTTTCAGGAGGTGATCGACGACAGCTTCGTGCCCAACACGGCCAACGAGGCCCTGGCCAGGGCGTTCGGTCTTTCGCACCTGCGCCCGGTGCTGCGCGAAGTCTTCGGGCTGGCCGCGCACGACGAACCCATGTCGTTGAACAACGTGCAGGATGTCACGGCCGGCTTCTTCCAGTTCGACCTGCTGTCGAACGGAGATCCGGCCGAGCACACGGAGATATACGCAGACTCCTTGGCCCAGACCCAGTGGATTCATTTCTTCGAGACTTTCCGGGATAGCGGTGTCCCCGAACTGGTCGACCCCTACCGCGTACTGGGGATCGAACGACCCTAAGACCCGCCAAGGCTTGCCAGCAGTGTATTCTCCGACTGCATCAGCCAGACAACCTTGTCGCCGGCGCCGCCCAGCACGCGGCCAAGCGACTCAACCAGGTCCTTGGTGCGTTCAGATGACTCGAACACCAAAACCAGATTGCGATTAGTCGAGCCCTTCAGCTTCATGGACATTCCGCTCAAGGCTTTCTCCAGACGCTTTACGATCTCGTCTCTGTGCATGGCCGCCTTCTCGTCCAACGAGACCTGAAGCATGATCCGCCGTCCCTTGCCGCGAGCCCAAAGCGCCTTATCGAGCGAGACGGAAAGATCTGCCGCAAGCTTCTCGGCCGCCTGGCGCGCCGCCGCCGCGCGCCCACCCTCGTCGTTGGGATATGCATCGCTTGTGGCCGAAGCCTCGGCCAGAAGCTTTCCGGACTGGTTACCGAACACCCTGCCGTCGAGTTCGATGGAAAGTTTTTCATCCTGCCGGCGCTGGATCAAGAAATAGCGCAGCAGGATATTTGCCGATCCCTTGTCCTTTTGAGCTATCTCCAGCCCCTTGACTTGCAGCCTGTCTCCGAGCACCTGCTCGATCACGGTTACCAGCTTGTCCGAGCGACAACTCGCGTCGGGGATGAAGGCAATTGTCTTGGTACGCCGGGCGTGAGCCGGCACGGGCAAAGCCACAAGGGCCATGGCCGCCAGTGTGAGCAACCTTGCAGACGGGAATTTCATACCTGCCCGCGGAAAAAACAGCGGTTTTTCAATAAATCACGAACCTCAGCAGCAACCACCAGACGGCCAGCGCCAGGGAAACGTAACCCAACGGGATCTGGAAGCCGACCAGCTTCTTGCGCAGTTCTTCTCCCTTGGCCTTGGCCTCTTCGCTCAGGTAGGCAGTGACCATTCCGTATCCGAAGATAAAGCCCAACCCGATGAATACCAGCGAGGTGACCAACATGGTCAACCACATCAATGCTAAAAAGCGTAACATGCCGATGAATCTCAAGACGTTGATCAGCCCCCAGATTCCATAGAGAGCCGAGATGACGCCGACCCAGCCCGAGATCTTTGCCAGCTTCTCGATCAGCTCCTTGGCCTCTGGTTTCTTCTTGACGATCACGCTCGAGGCGCCCAGAGCGCCCAGCGCCAGCAGGAAGAGCAGCGACAACCAATACTCGAGTTCACTGAACATGTAAGCCTCCCATTGACATGAATGAATAATTTTTTCAAATCATGCCTACCAGCCCCGGCCGGGTATGTCAAAGCAAAACGCAAATGTGACCAGGATTATTGACTGTCGATTGAGAGATGGCTACCATGTCCCCATGCCGGACGACAAAGACAAAGCCGGAAAGAAAAATAATCGTATCCATCCCCGGGTGGATTTTTTCTCCAGGGTCAAGGTCACGGTTCCAGATGACAGTACGGCCATCGACGTGTTCGCCGGCAACGTGTCAACCGGCGGCATGTTCCTTCGCAGCAACCGCCCCCTGGAGAAGGGCAGCAAGGTCGGCCTCGAATTCGACATAAACAATAAACCGGTAAAGGTGGACGTGGGAGAAGTCGTCTGGAACAAACCCTTCGAACCTATCAGCATCGACGGATCGCCTTCGGGCATGGGCATCGAGTTCAGATCTCTTGCGAGCGATTCCCGGCAACAAATCGAGTCTTTCATCAGCGAGGCGCTTGGAGAACAAGACCAACAAGGCCTTGAAGATTCCCCGGAACCTTCGGCCCCGCCCGTGAGTATGGCTTCCGATAGCGAGGCAATTGATCAGAGTGCGCCGCCGAAGCCGGAGGCACAGGCAGCCGCTTCGCAAGTTACTGGCGCCAGGATGAAGTTGGATATCCTGCAGCCGGGCGCGAGTGATGCTCGCATCCCCGAAACAGCCGCCGGCCCCGAGCAATTCGGGCCGACATCAATGGAGGAAGAGAAACAGATGGCCCAACTCTCTCAGCCGCCGCCTCCCAAGAAACGCGCTTTTCTTTTTATCGGCTTCGTGTTGCTGGTGGCCGTGGTTACTTTTTTTGTGCTGCTGATAATCAAGCCCTTTGGCAAAACAGGGCAAAAGCCTCCCGCGAAAATCGCTCTGACAACCGTTGATGCCGGGGTCAAAGAAGCAGTGGCCGAAGATGCCGGCGTGCAAAAACCAGCAGGCGCAGCCGACCAGAAGATCGCCGCGGCAGCGGCTGATGCTAAAGAGACCTCCGGAACCAAACCGGACGAGAAGCAGCCGGCCGAGCCAAAGAAAGATACCAAGAAAGAGGCAGTCAAGAATCAACCGCAGAAAAACAAAAACGAACCCGAAAAGTCGGCAACCGGCACCGTCGATCTGCCCGTGTTTTCCAAATCTGCCGAGGGCTTCCGCATGACGCTGCGCACGGGAGCCCCGGTCGACGAGAAGCACTTTACCCTGAAGGATCCGCCGCGGCTGGCAATCGATCTGAAGGCCGTGCAATATACCGGGCAAACACGCACTTTAGAAAAACCCGCGCCTTTCATAAGTCGCGTGCGCATCGGCCAACAGGAAGGTTTCACCCGTTTCGTACTCGATTTCAACGGCGAGAAAGTGCCCGTTTTCAAGCTAGTCAAAGGTAAAGACGGGCTTACGGTGATTTTCGGGAAATAGCTCTCTGTTTGTTCAGCAGATCCACCCAGAAATCCTTCTTCTTTGCCCCGACTACGACCTTGTCGCCGACGGTGAAAGTGGGCGTACCGAAGCGCCGCCCCATTTGGCTGCATTCCTTGGCTACCGAGAGGCACTCCGAGATGTCCGTCTGCAGCAGTTGCTCGGTGCGGTGGTCTTTCATGCAAGTCCGAAATGCATCGGCATTCAGGCCCAGCTTGCTCGCCAACACCGTAAGCCCGCCGCTATCCAACCCACAACGGCGCAGGAACAAGGCGTCGTTCATCGGCCAGAAGCCGTGCTGCTCGGCCGCGCAGATGGCCGCCCGGGCGCAGTCGCAGGCATTGCGATGGAAGGGTCTTTTGATCATCCGGTTGCACTTGTCGTCCAGGGGTACCTGAACGTGCACCAGCCTGAGCCAGTCTTTCCGCTCGCGCACGACTTGCCGGACGGTCATGTGTGCCCGCCGGCAAAAAGGGCACTCGTAGTCTGAATACTCGGTGATGACCAACTCGGGATTGGCGGCGCCAATCCACTCATGTCCATCGGGAGTACGACCGTGATCGATGCCTTCCAGGCCTCCGGCGATGGTATCCGCCTCGTGCGGATACATGAAGGGTGTGACTATCTCGATCGCCGCGACCGTTATGGCGGCGAGGGCCATGAGCGCGATTCCTCTGGCCCGCTTTTCGAACACCAATCTCCAATCAAATGCCACCGCGGTCAATAACTTCTTGACGAACCCGCCATCAGACAATCCCTGGCGGCGCAAGCCCATGAAACACACTACGGCGTTTGCCATGCTGATCACGTAGAGGCTCACGCACATTATGCACACTGCCCTAATCACGAAGTGGGTCACCATAAACAGAAAAATCGCCGTTCCCAGCGCTCCGGCGCAGAGCAGTGTGACGAGTCCCCAGGGAAACGGCTTGCGTCCGGCCGCAAGGCCCCAGGCTCCTAGTGTGATCAACAACAGATAGAAGAGAATTCCCCAGGTCGAAACCGGCACTCCGAACACGACCGAATAACTGCTTAAAGCGACCGTGTCACAATTCATGCCCTCGCTAATGGCGCAGAAGGACACGTGGCCGGGCTGGTTGTAAACCTGCCAGTGCAACACACTCAGGTAAGCCGCCACTCCCAGCCCGACGACACTCAGCGCCACTAGCGCAATCAACCACCTGCGTCCGTCAACCTTCTCGCCCGTATCGACGCGACTGCTCAAAACAGACCTCCCAAGAAGTTGCGCAGAATATTATTTATCCTTTCACTTGATGTCCAGAGTGTTGTTTGCTACACAGCCGGCATGAAAAACGAAGATCCCCTATCGGATTCCCCGATCCTGGCACAGCCTGGATGGTTCCATCCTTCGAAGAAGCTCTACCGTTTTACGATCCTGATATTCGTAAGCCTGCTGACCTACGGCAGTTACTTCGCCTACGACTCGGTGGGCGCCATCGCCCCCACCCTGCTCAAGGTGCTCAACGTCGATCGCAGCGCCATCGGCACCATGTACACTGTCTACAGCATCGCCGCCATATTCTCGGTTTTCCTGGGCGGGCTATTGATCGACAAGATCGGTACGCGAGCGGCCGCCACCATATTCGCAGCGTTGGTCGTCGCCGGTGCGGTCATCGTCGCCATCGCCCCCAGTATCTTCATCCTTTATATCGGGCGCTTCATCTTCGGAGCCGGCTCGGAGTCGCTGGTAGTGGCCCAGAGTGCCATTTTAGCGCGCTGGTTCAAGGGCAAGGAGTTGGCGCTCTCGTTCGGAATCGCACTGACCATAAGCCGCCTGGGCACCTTGTTTTCGTTCAACACCGAGGAGATGATCTCGAAATACTTCGGCAACTACCAGGCCGCCCTGTGGGCCGCCGTGATCTTCTGCCTGGTTTCCTTCGGTGCGGTTCTGGCCTACTGCTGGATGGATCGAAAGGGAGAGCGCACTCTGAAGCTCGAGGCCGGCGCCAGCGAAGACAAGATCGTTCTTTCCGACATCAAGAAGTTCCCTGCCTCTTTCTGGTACGTGGCTATTCTGTGTGTCACCTTCTACTCGGCCATCTTTCCCTTCACCGCGCTGTCCACCGATTTTTTCCATGACAAGTGGAATTTGCCGTTGACCGTCGCCGCGCAAGGCGGGTTTTTCTACCAGGTCTTCAACAACATCATCCATATGTTCTCTACCGCGGGCGGCACGACTACCATCATCATCGCCGCCTCGATGTTCTTGGCGCCCTTTGCCGGTCAACTGGTCGACAAGATCGGAAAAAGAGCATCGTTGATGATCCTGGGCTCGCTGATTATGATTCCCAGCTTTCTGATCATGGCTTTCAGCACGCTGCCGCCGAGATTTCCGATGATGATGCTCGGGGCGGCTTTCGTGCTGGTGCCCGCAGCCATGTGGCCTGCCGTTCCATTGATCGTGCGCAAGGAGATGGTTGGCTCGGCCTTCGGCCTGATTACCATGATTCAGAATATCGGCCTGGCGGCTTTCCCCTACCTGAACGGCAAGCTTCGCGATCTGACCCATACCTATACGGCCAGCATGGTGATGTTCGCCTCGCTTGGCTTCGTGGGCCTGATCTTCGCTTTCTTGCTGAAACGCGCCGACCGACGCGAAAATAACGCGCTCGAGAAACCTTGAGCCATGGCAGCGATCTTCTAAGGGCAACCCATTTTTTTCAGGTGGTGGCGTACTCCCTTGATGCGCTTGTCTTTCGGGGGAGCATTGTGGGTGAAGGCGCTCAGCGCCTCGCAGGCCTGATCTTTCTTTTTCATGAGTATGTAGATTCCACCCAATTCGTAGTAAGCCTCGTACATCTGCGGATCGATCTCGATAGCTTTTTCCAGGTTTTCGGCCGCCGCCTGCCTGTGCTTGCGGTAGAACAGGGCGCGACCGAAAAGGTAATGCAATACAGAATCCTCTGGGTATTTCTCTAACCAGCCTTTGGTAAACTTCTCCGCCCGGGCGAACTTCTTTTTTGTAAGTAGCTTCATTCCGAAGGCCCTGGCTTTGAGCAATTCGGCCGAAGGTTCTACCCGGGCTGTCTTGACACCCGCGTCCGGTTCTTCGGTATCGGAGACATCCGTAGTTACCGTTGCGTCAGCCGAAGCTTTCTCAGCATCCGCAGCGGTTGCGGACGCTTCAGAGCCTCCATCAGCGATGACCTGCGTGTCCTGCCGGGCGGACCCGCCATCCGGCTGGCCTGCAAGCGAAACGGGTGTCACGTCGTCGCCCAATTCGGAGACGCCGAACCAGATCGGGAAAAAATGCCAGGCCCCGACCACCATGGCCGCCGCCAACACCATGAACGCGGCAACCTTGACAAGCAACCCCGAGTGGGCTTTTTTCCTTGCCCGGGCGGATTTCGGCACCAGCGGCTTCTCGCCATCCCTCTCGACTATTACAGACGAGTCTTGCCCTTCCTCCGTGAATTTTCCCTGTACGGGCAATTCGGTCTCGGGCAGGCCGACAACCGGGGGAGAGTCTGCTAAAGAGTCTGCCTGCGACCCCGGCGGAGATCCATCGAGATCTGGCAGGTCTTCAAGTTTGGCCTGTCCTGCGAGGGCTTCCGAACTCTGGCCTGTTTCTTCTTCCACTGACAGCGGCTCGAGTTCTTCGGCCTGGGGTTCACCATCGCCGGCCGACACGATCGACTGCCCTTCAGCGGCGCCATCTTCAACTGGCGGCCTGGGCAACGATCTGCCGGCCGGCTCGGTCTGGATGTTTGGCGGCGGGAGCGCCCTGTCGGTTTTCAACTCTTCCGAAAGGTCTTCCTCGCTGAAAATCTCTTCCGCCTGCTCGACCACCGGGCGCACCATTTCGCCGGCCACAACCGGCATCGATATGTCGTCGGAATTCGCGACCGTCTCGGCCGAAGTGGAAGCCGGATGAATCTCCCGGGATCCGGCAGGTGCCGACGATTTGATCGTTTTCTCGTCGAACGGGTCGTTCTCAGGCAGGGTTTGTTCCTCCTCGTGCCGGGTTACCTGTGTTTGCTCCTGCTCGCGCAGGTGGGAAAGTTGCGCCACCAACTCATCACGCTCTCGCTCCAGGACTCTCAACTCGCCACGAAGATTCGTATTTTCTTGTTTCGCCTTCTGAAGTTTTTGGGTGTACTCGGCGTCCCGCGAGCGCAGTTCTTCGAGGTCGCTCTTCAGGCGCTGGCTTTCCCGCTCGCGATGTTCAACCATCTGGCCCGAAGCCATTCCCAGCTTGGCCAACTCCTGGTTCAGACGCGAGACCTCGGCCTCGAGTTGGTTGACCTTTTGGGTTTGCTCTTGCCCTTGCTGGTCGTTCTGCTTCAGGCTCGCCTTAAGCTGCTCCAGTTCGCGCGCCAGATTGTTGCGTTCGGATTCCATGACCGCCAAGCTATTCAGCTCTTCGGCCAACTCGCGGATCCTTTTGTCCTTCTCGCTCGCATCGGCCTTGACTCGTTCGAGTTCCGCCCCGAGATCTTCGGCACTCGAGGAAGCCTGTGTTGCCTCGCGGAGTTTCTGATCACGATCGGCGAGATCACGGCGGGCGCTTTCCAGCTCACCCTTGAGCGCCTTGGTCTCGTCCAGTTCTTTCTGCAGTCGTCCGACCAGCGAGTCTTTCTCGCGCAGGCTGCGCTCGATCGAGCGTTTCTCGCGTCGCAAATCTTCGCGCTCCCGCTCGGCCGACTCCGCGCGCTGACGCTGAAACGAGTCTTCCTTGGGAACGGGTGGCGGCCCAATCGAGCGAGCGCGCTTGACTTCTTCCTGCAGCTCGGCCACCTTTCGCTCGGCCATCAGTGCCCGCTTGGAGAGCATCTCCACTTCAGCGGACTTGCTCAGAGCCACGCCCGGTGTCTTAACCGGGCCGGCCTGTTTCAACTTTTCAATCTCGCTTTTAAGCTTGCGAATCGTCGCTTCCGAGGTTTCCCGGGAAGTCTTGAGGTCCCACCCGAATTCTTCGCGCTCTTCTGTAAGCTGCTGCTCGAGTTCGGTGACCTGCGCCTTGAGCTTGTCGACTTCTGAGGAATCAGCCATTTATTCAAACACCTTCTCGCTCTCGGCGTCCACGGACAGCGCGTCGGCTTCGATGTCGCGGCCGGCCGGTCCGTTCTTCAACAGTTCGGTGTAGTACTCGTGCTGGATCAGCAGGTTCATGATCTCGTTGGTTCCGGTCCAGATCATGGCCAGCCGGCCGTCGCGCAACAGCCGTTCTACGGGATAAACATCGGTGTAGCCTATACCGCCCATCATCTGCATGGCGTCGTTGACGGTGTCCCAGGCCGCCTGTGTAGCCACCTTCTTGGCCTCGGACACCAGCCGGCGCGGATCTTGCCCGCTGTCCGCCTTGACGGCCGCCACCCAGGTCAACGCCCGGGCCGCGTCCATGCGAGCCACCGATTCGGCCACTCTGAAGCTGACTCCCTGGAACTTGCGAATCTTCTTGCCAAACGCCTTTCTGTTGTCAGTGTAACGGGCAGCCACTTCCAAGGCGGCCCGTCCTGCCCCCAGCGAACCGGCGGCCGAGGTCAGGCGCTCTGGAACCATCATCCGGTTGAAGACCAGAAATCCGCCGTTCAACGGACCGACCAGGTTGGCGGCCGGAACCCGGACATCGTCGAGCAAGATCCTTGCCGTTCCGCCCCCGCGGGTTCCCATCAGGCCGTAAAGGTGCTCGACCTTGAGCCGCTCCGAGCGCTCGACCAGGAAGGCAGAGAGCGCCTGGTGACCGACCTGCGTGGGATCCGTGCGGGCATAGACCAGAAACACGTCGGCGCCCTCGCCTCCGACGATGAAACGCTTGTACCCGCGGATGACATACTCGTTGCCGTCCTTTACGGCGCTGCAGGTTGCTCCAAAGAAATCCGAACCGCCCCTCGGCTCGGTCAGCGCCTCTGCCGAAAACAGCTCGGCGCGAATGATCGCAGACAAGTACTTTTTCTTTTGTTGCTCGGTGCCGAAAGCCATTAAAGCCTCGCCCACGATGGACGGCATGACGTAGTTGCAAGACAGGGCCGTGCCCAGAACGCCGACTTCCTCGATGGCGGCCACCTCGGACGTCCAGGGAAGCCCGCGCCCGCCGTACTCCTTCGGGAAGCGCAATCCCAGCAGGTTACGCGCGGCGGCGGCCTGGATGAACTCCTTGGCGAAACGAACCTCCTCGCGATCCATCTTGCGCAGCAGTTCCGCGGGTACTTCGTTCTTGACGAAGTCGCGCACTTCGTCGACCAGTCTTCTGGTAGTATCATCCCATAAAATGTTCACAAAAAGCCTCCTGACAGCCCTTTACCAAATTATTACAGCATAATAAAGGTATCGAAGCGGGGCACGAGTGTCAACTTCCGAACTCTCGCGCGTTGCCGCGCACGGCCGCATGTTGTAACCTTTCTTTGTGACTCAATCTTCTTAGGAGACTATCATGCTCAATGATCTGGTCGTCCGGGCGCGCACGGTGCGCCGGTTCATGCAGGCCGAGCCCGTAGGCGCCGAAGTACTGGTTGATCTCGTGGCGCTGGCCCGGCTGTCGCCCAGCTCGGCCAACCGCCAGACGCTCAAGTTTTTGCCGATCTGCGATCCCGAACTGAACGCGACCATCTTCGCGCATCTGAGCTGGGCCGGCTACCTGCCCGACTGGCCGGGCCCGGCGGATGGAGAGCGCCCGGCGGCCTACATCGTAGTGCTGTCCGACAAGCGCCTGGGCCCGGTCCGCGAAGTCGACGCCGGGATAGTCTTGCAGACCATGGTGCTGGGAGCCTGTGAACGGGATCTTGCGACCTGCGTTTTGGGAAGTGTCGACAGGAATAATCTGGCCAAGGAGCTCGATCTCCCCGAGCACTTCGGAATCTTGTACGTCCTGGCCTTAGGCCGTCCGGCCGAATCGGTGGTCGTCGAAGACTTGGGTCGGGAAGGCGATGTACGCTATTGGCGAGATGAGCAAGGCACGATGCACGTGCCCAAGCGCACGCTGGATGAGCTGATTGTCAAGCCAATAAGTTCTCATTGATGTGTCAGGTTGACTGTCCAGTGGCATCTGAAAGGAACAGGACCATGCAGACGACAAACTTACGCAGAGTGCTGGTAGGTGCAATGCTGCTGACCTTGTCGGCCCCGGGATGGACTAAGGTGAGGATACTTGCTGCGGGTAACGGTGCCCGGGTAACGGGTTCATAAAAAAGTCCAGGGCGACTCCTAAAAAGGACCTGGATATGGCCCGGCGCAGGAAGCGCAAGTTGGAGGTGAGATGATGGCAAACATGAAACGTCACACGGGATCGTCTTTCGACGAGTTCCTCGAAGGCGAGGGTCTTCTGGAAGAATCCACAGTGGAGGCCGTCAAGAGGGTCCTGGCCTGGCAGATCGCGGAGGCGATGAAAACAGGCGACATTAGCAAGGTGGAAATGGCCCGAAGAATGAAAACGAGCCGGGCCGCACTTGATCGGCTCCTCGACCCGGAGAACTCCTCGGTGACCCTGCGGACCATATTCAAGGCCGCTGGCGTGCTGGGAAAACATGTGCATCTGAAGCTGGTTGAGTAGGTCGTCCCTTTGTTTTCCTTTTTCCCGACAGACTTGCATTAGCATGATAGCCGTGCTACCATGTATATATGATACGGTCTTTCGCTGACTCGGGAACGGAGGACATATTCAATGGTCGCAACAGCAAAGGTGCCCGGAGCGCATGTCCGCGATCCCTTTGGAAAATTGCCGCAAGAAAGCTCGACCAACTCGATTCCGTGGAGACCCTTGATGAACTGCGGATTCCGCCGGGCAATCGGCTCGAATCCTTGAGCGGAGATCGCAAGGGGCAACTCAGCATCCGAATCAACGAGCAGTACCGTATTTGTTTTTTCTGGACTGACAATGGCCCCGGAGAAGTTGAGATTGATGATTATCACCGGGGTTGACCCAAATCGGAGGTGACAGATGGTCCGCGTACCCACTCATCGTGAGCCGACTCATCCGGGCGAGATGCTTATCGAAGAGTTTCTGAAGCCGATGAAACTTTCCCAGAGCAAGCTTGCCAACGGCATCCGCGTGCCTTACCAGCGGGTGAACGAGTTGGTCAACAAGCGTCGCGGTATCACTCCTGCCACCGCCTTACGGTTGGCAAAATACTTCGGCACCTCTGCGGCCTTCTGGATGAACCTGCAACTGCGGTGGGAATTGTATCATGCCTCGCAGTCTGAGGCGGGTGAGCTTCGAAAGATACAATGCGTTCAAAGAACCGGCTGAAGGCCGTTTTCATACTTGACCGGCTCCTCCAGCCAAAGGCTGGACGAACATAGGTAACCACGTCAACATTGTGGCGAATCTGAATGTTCGATGGATAATATGGGTCGCCGCCATCCAGGCCGACATCGAGGCCTTCGTGTTTCCAGATCTGTTTCTGTTTCAACGCGTCCCCGTATTTTTCTGAACCAAGGTATACAGAACCGACAGGTCGTTGTCCAAATCCATGGCGTCCGGGCCACTGTCCCAGCCCAGCAGTCGTCCCATTCGACGCACAAAGTCGGTGTCGTCCTTGTCGAATGCAATTACCGAAAAACCGGCCTTGGCAAATTGCTCTCGGCTGAACGGGGAACGTCCGTCGCTCCAGGTGACAAAGGGCTTGTCGGGCGGCGTCAAGGCCGGGCAGATATTGTAGATCATGAACTTGCCGCCGGGCTTGAGAGCTTTGTAAATGGCGTTCAGAAATACCTCATCGGTAACGCCGAGGTGAATGACCCATTCGGGTTTGGCGGGCGTCCGGTAGGGGTGAATGTATCCTCGCTTGAGCGTGTTCTTGGACAGAAAAACATCCAGTTTGCCGCTCAGCGCTTCGACAGTCGCTGTATCTTCAGGAAACTCGCCGATGACAATATTGACCCGCCCCGGGCCGTAAGGGCCCTGGTCGCCGGGATATGAGTACAACTCCCCGAGAAAAGGCGCGACATCGATCCCGATTGTTTTGAAACCCAGCGAGGCCAGCAAGCGAAGCTGCCCGATGTTTCCAAAACCAAAATCAGCCAGGCTCTGGCCCTTGGACGGCTCAACCCCTGCAGCCCCGAGCAAATCAATCGCCCGGGCATAGGCAAGCGGGCTGCCATGGTAAGTAAAGTAGTAAAATTCCGCCATCTCAGAATAGCTCGCCTTGACCAGAGACCGCCTTTCGGCCTCCGGCAACCGGGCTGCCGCATCCTCGCTGAAAAACCGCTGGGTCTTGGTATTTGAGTACAACACGCGGGGTGCCGGCGCCGTAAGAGAAGCGCTTGCGGCGAGGAACCGCCTCCCCAACTCCGAGGTCATCTCCGGCGCCAGCAACTTAGCCTCATGTTGAAGCCGTTCGACAGCAGCGCAGGAAATTGATCCCGTACCGGCACCTATCGCCGGCATCTTGGGTGCGTTAGGATGACAAGCAACCAAGGCCAGCGAGAATCCCACGATCCACAAGAATCCATAAAGTGGCTTCAGTGAATTTTTCATCATGCCGTTCACTTGCTCTCCGGTTAACAAAATCAATCGAGCCGTAAGACCGCGTCCAGCGCCAGCCTGTAAAGCTGCTCGCGCGTGTCCCGGCGCCGGCGCCAGCCGCGTGATTTCCATGTCAGGCCCGAGACATCGTCGCCGGCGTAAAGGATCTGCGCCAGTCGCAGCTTGCGAAAACGGGCCACCGCGAAAAAGGCCGCGGCTTCCATCTCGACTGTCAGGCAGCCTTCCCTGCGCCTGCTTAGCACCTTCTTGGCCGTCTCGCGAAACAGACCGTCGGTGGTCCAGGTCTTGCCCTCGATAAACTCTACCCCGGCCTCGCGGCAGGCCGCGCGGACGGCATCGAGCGCATCGGGGTGCGGGCGGACGTAACGGGCCGGTTCGAGGTAGTGATACGAGGTGCCCTCGTCACGAAGCGCCTGGGTAGGCACGATCACCCGCCCGGGAGGGATCGACCCGTCCAGCACGCCGGCCCCGCCGCAGGCGATGAAGTCCCGGCAGCCGAGCGCATGCAGCTCTTCGAGCACTGCCGCCGAAAAGGGCGCGGTCATGCCGGGCCATGCAAGAGTGACGGCTTTGGCGCCCGAGCCTTTAACGTAGACCTTCAGCGGTTCGCCCTCGCCCGGCAGCCGGCAAGCGAGCCGCAACTTGCGTCGCCGGCGCTCGCGTTCGATCACCTCGCCGAAGAAACACAGAACGCAACGCCTCGGCAGAAGTTCGGCGCGCTCCTTATTCCCGAATGGTTCGAGCACCGCTCGTCCGCGGCCCGGATAATCGAGAATGGGAGTCTTGTCGGTCACGTCTGTTCTTTAGTGACAAGTCGTGTTCTTTGTCAATGAATTGACTGTGTCGGCGGGCAATGGTAGATGAATTCCGTTGTGAAAGGAGTGACGATCATGAAACGGAACGTCCTTCTCGGCTGCCTGTGCCTGCTCTTGGCGGGTGCCTTGTCGTGCTCGCGCTGCCAGGGGAAAAAAGGCACATCCAGCCTGACAGGCCTGATCCCCGGTGACATTGCAGCTGTTATGATCTTGCCCGACCTGTCGGCCAGCGCAAAACATCTCGATTCTCTGCTTACCAAGTTCTCGGTCGGCCCGTTGGCCACGTTCATCAGCCAGGGCAAACTGGAACTTAAGCGCAGACTGGGCTTCGACGTTTTCGATGCGAAAGGCTGGCAAGCAATCGGCCTGGACCCCGGGCAGGGAATCGCCATCGGGCTTGCACCCGAGAGCAGCCTGGTGGTCGTGGGAGTCGCCGACGCCAAGGTCTTCGAGGCCGAGATCCAGAAACGGATGCGTCGGATGGCCGCCGCCGATCAACCGTCGACTAAAAAAATCGGTGATCTGACGGTTACCACTCTTTCGGCCAAAGTCGGCGAGCGCAGCGTTGCGCGCCTGCACTACGCCATTGCCGGCAAGTTTGCGCTGCTGTGCGGACCGACCGGCAGTCCCGAATTGTTGGCCGCCTGCGCGGGCCAGGACAAGGCAAAGAGCCTGGCCGGAGCCGAATGGTACAGCCGGCTCTCGGGCAAGGTCGAAAGGAGCGCGGATTTTCAGCTGTTCGCAAACGGTCCGGCGATTTCAAAGGTCCTGGCGCAGAAAAAACCGGAACTGGCCGCCGCCATGGGGCAGGGCGCGGCAATAACTTTCTCTCTCGGACCTAACGGCCTTTCGTTCGACTGTTTCCTGGGGCTGGTAAAAACCAGCGCGGAAAAACTGATGGCACTTACCGGAAGTATCAAGGACTCGCATCTCGAGCGCCGCCTGCCCAAGGAGACCATTTTAGCCTTCAAGGTCAGGGCGGATGTCAACAAGGCTCTTGAAATGATCTTCGCCGCCAAACCCGCGCTGCGAGACGACTACCAAAAGGGCCTCGAACTGGCGACCAGGATGCTGAAGGTCGAAGTGCGTAAGGCCACAATCGAGAACATGACCGGAAACGCCGTGCTGGGCATCTCAGTTTCAGGTGCAGACGAGATCAACAAGCTGATAGCCAGCAAGACACGTAGCGGTGGTGACATTAACGCGGCCTTTCAGACTTTCTTCTGGGTCGAGTTGAAGGACGGTGCGGGCTACAAGAGCCTGATCGACGAAGTCATCACCAAGGCGGAGGAACGTTTTCCGGGCAAGCGCACCAAGGAGGGGCCGCTCGACGTCATAACCTTGCCGACCGAGAAAGGCGTCGAGGTACATCTGCTCTACAGCGGCAATCTTGCCGGCATGTGCCTCGGCCTGGGCTGCCCCAAGGTTGCGGCCAACATGATTACCGGACAGGGCGGCAACCTTTCGACCGGCCTGTCCGCCGATTCGAAGAAGCTCTTCGGCCAGCCGTCCCTTTTGGCTTGTGCTTTCGATTTCGGCCGGGTGACCGATCTGCTTTCCAAACTGGACGCAGCGGTGCTTGGCAAGAGCGGAATGATGGTCAAAATGGTGCTCGATATGGTGTTGAGCGCGGTCAAGAGCCTCGATCTGCTGACGGCGGTGGTACTCCCCGTACCCGACGGCGTGCTCTTCCAGGCGCACTTGAAGATCAAGTGATACACTTCGAGAAAGTCAACCGCGTGTACGGAAAAGGCACGGCCGGCACGGCCGCGTTGCGCGACGTTTGTCTCGACATCGCGCCCGGGGCCTTCGTTACCGTGGTAGGCACCTCGGGATCTGGAAAGACGACGTTGTTGAACATCGTCGGCGGTCTGGACACCGACTACACCGGCAAGGTGCTGGTGGCAGGGCGTGAACTCAAGTCGCTTGGCGACAAGCAGCTGAGTCGCTTTCGCAACGAGACCGTCGGCTTCGTCTTCCAGCATTTCAATCTGCTCGAGCACTTGAACGCTCTGCAGAACGTGACCCTGCCGGCATTCTTTTCGGGCGAGGACGGGGCCGAGGCCCGCGAAAGGGCCGAAAAGGTGCTCGGGCGCGTGGGCCTGGCCGACAAGCTGGACAAACGTCCCGGCCAGCTCTCGGGCGGACAGAAACAGAGGATAGCCATCGCGCGGGCTCTCTTCTCACGCCCACGGCTCATTTTGGCCGACGAGCCGACCGGCAACCTCGACACCCAGACCGGCGCTCAGGTAATCGAACTATTCGAGTCGCTCAACGTCGACGACGGCCTGACGGTGGTGGCCGTCACCCACGAAGAATTCCTGTTCAAGAACGCCAGCCAGGCCGTGCACCTGGAGGACGGCCGGGTGATCGGAGCCGCGTCATGAAGCCGGGCAAACTGGCAGGGCTCATTTCCGGCAACCTGCGGCGCAACCGCAAGAACCTGATCTTTTCCTCGGTTGGCATCGTGGTTGGTATTTCATCGTTCATTTTCTTTATCGCCTTGGGCGACGGCGTCAAGCGCGTTGTGGCCACCGAGATCTTTCCGGTGGAAGCCAACCGCATCATGGTAGTCGCTCGAACCGCCCAATTCGGCTCGATGGCCGCCGGCCGGGTCATCGACGACGAGGCCATCGACAAGCTCAGGCAGCTTCAGGGAGTCAAGGATGTCTATCCGCGCATGAAGCTGGCCTTTCTGGCGACCTCCTCACTCGACGGGCGCAACATATCGCCGGCCGCGCTGGGACTGCTTTCGAGGATCCCGGGCATCACCCGGTCGATGGTTGATAGCGTCAGGGGAATCCGGATGTGGCTGGAGATCATGGGCAACGGCATCGATCCACGCCTGGTCAAGGACGATGTCGTGACCGGCGAATTCAAGGACGTTTCCGAGGACCAGCCGATTCCGGTGCTGCTCTCGAAACGAATGATCGAGATCTACAACACCAGTTTCGCCAAAGCGCGTGCGCTGCCGCAGATCAACACTATGGTGATCCCGTTTCTGCCCCCGGTGCCGCTGACGCTGAACAACTCCTTCATCTCACATGGAAGCCGCGGGCAGGTGCTGAAGACCAGAATGAAAATAGTCGGCCTGAGCCATCACGCCATCATGGGCGGTATCAGTATTCCGCTCGAGACGGCCCGCAAGTACAACCGCCGCTTTGCAGGCGAGCAAGCGGCTCGTTCCTACGATGCGGCCATAGTCGAGGTGACCTCTTCCGATTTTCTGGGCCAGGTGCAGCAGGACGTTCGAGGGCTGGGCTTCGATATCGATATCAGCGAGCGTCGCATGGCCGAGAGCGTCGGCCTGGTAGTCACGCTGGTTACCCTGGGATTCACCTTGATCAGCCTTATTATCGTGGGCATAGCGGCGGTCAGCATCGCCCACACTTTTTTCATGATCATTTTCGAGCGCAAGCGCGAGATCGGCCTGCTACGCGCGGTCGGCGCCACGCGGGCCGATATCCGCGGGATAATCCTGGGCGAGGCGGCCTTCGTAGGAGCCCTGGGGGGCACCCTGGGAATCGGCCTGGGATACGCTTTTTGCCGGATGGTAGACTGGTTCGTGAACCACTTCCTGCCCGACTTTCCCTTCAAACCCGGGTCGTTCTTCTCATACCCGGCCTGGCTTTTCTTCGGCGCCATCGGGTTCGCCATTTTATTCTGCGTAGTCGGAGCCTTTTTCCCCGCTCACCGCGCGGCGACGATGGATCCGGCAAGCGCACTCACGGGCCGCTGAGTAGCGGATCACGCTTCGTTTGTAAAAAGCATTGACTAGGCTCACTCCAATTGATAACTTTCCGTGATCAAAGAGAATTCGATGCATCAGCGAAAGCTTTTTTAGACCATCAGGGTAACCTTTGAACCAGCCTGTGAAATTCGGCAAGTACTTCCTGCTCGAGAGAATAAATGTCGGCGGCATGGCCGAGGTTTTCAAGGCCAAGAGCTTCGGGGTAGAGGGATTTGAAAAACTGATCGCTATCAAGCGTATTCTGCCCAACATCGCCGAGGACGAAGACTTCATCACCATGTTCATCGATGAAGCCAAGATCGCCGTACAGCTCAACCACGCCAACATCGCGCAGATCTTCGATTTGGGTAAAATCGACGACAGCTTCTTCATCGCTCTGGAATTCGTGCACGGCAAGGACCTGCGAACGATATGGGAGCGCCACAAGCGGCGCGGCCTGCGTATGCCCATTCCAATGTCGGTCTACGTCGTCTCCCGCGTTTGCGAGGGTCTCGACTATGCCCATCGCAAGAAGGACGCCGGCGGCCGTGAACTGCACATCGTCCATCGCGACGTCAGCCCGCAGAACATCCTGCTTTCCTACGAAGGCGAAGTGAAGATCATCGACTTTGGGATAGCCAAGGCCGCCAACAAAGCATCCAAGACCCAGGCCGGTATTCTCAAGGGAAAGTTCGGCTACATGAGCCCCGAACAGGTGCGCGGACTTCCCCTCGATCACCGCTCGGATGTTTTTTCGTCGGGCATAATTCTTTACGAGCTTCTCACGGGAGAGCGCCTGTTCGTCGGAGAGAGCGATTTTTCCACCCTCGAAAAGGTGCGCAACGTCGAAATACTGCCGCCCTCGACATACAATCGAAACATTCCAGACTCGCTCGAAAAGATCGTTCTGAAGGCGCTTTCAAAGGATCCAGACGATCGCTTCCAGACAGCCTACAACATGCAGGAGGAACTGCAGCGTTTCTTGATCCTCAACAAGTCGGGATTCGCCCGCAAGGACTTGGCGTCTTACATGAAGCGCGCTTTCAAATCCGACATCGGGCGCGAACTGGAGAGACACAAGGAATATGAAAGGATCGCAGCGGCCCCCGGGCCGGCCGTGGTCGAAGAACCCGAACTGCCCACCAATCGGCTCAAACCTCTTCCCGTATCGATCGAAGAAATAGAGGCAACGCCGATAGATCAAGACGAAGATGACGAGGATGACGAAGTCGAGACCATTGTCTGGGACATGCGGGCCGGTTTGCCGGAAGAAGAGCCGACCGACCGCGGGGCCCACAAGGTTCCGCCCCTGCCGCCTCCACGCCCCACGGCCCCCAAAAAAAGCACGCCGCCGCCGCGACCAGCCGCTAAGGCACCGACAGACGCTGCGGACAGAGAAACAATCAACGCAGAAGCCGCCTCGACATTAACCGAATCCACACCGTCCATGCGTTCACCTTTTGCCCTGGATGACGATCCCTTCCCCACCACCGAGGCCACGGTCTCGGAAGAACGCCCGATCACCAAAGATCGCTCATCGGCCAACACGATTATTGTCGTCCTGGCCATACTGGCGGTCGGTCTGTTTGGATTTGCCGTCTTCAAATACCTGCAGCAACAGGGATTGTTCGGCGGCAGTTCCAGTTTGACAATCCAGAGCACGCCGCCGAACGCCCAACTTTGGCTGGATGGGCGATCGGTAAGCGGCCAGGTCGACGACGTCAAGCCGGGTATTCATCTGCTCGAGGCCAAGGCGGACAACTACAATCCCTACAAAGAAGAAATCAAGCTCGCCGCCGGCGAGAAAAAGAACGTCGCCATAAGCCTGAAGTTCGTGCCGGCGGTGATAGAGTTCGTCGTCACGCCGCCCGACACTATCGTCAAAATGGACGGCAAGCAGGTGGGTGACAAGAGCCCGGTTCGCCTGGAAGATGTTTTGCCGGGCGTGGCTCACTCATTTGCTTTCGTGCACAACCAGTTCAAACCACAAGCCAAGACGTTCACGCTCAAGCCGCGCGAAAATCGCAGCGAGACGATCGTCCTGGAAGAAGAGACCTTCGACCTGGACATCGATACCGATCCCAGCGGGGCGCGGTTATCACTGAACGACAAACCTGCGGGCAAGACGCCTAAAACCATCAAGAACCTGAGAGCCACTCAGCAGTATCATCTGGAAATCAAGAAACGCGGCTATAATAACTGGGCGGGCACGATCATCTACGATGGCAAGGCAACCAAAACCGTCAGGCTGCCATTGACTCCAGCCGCAGACGAACAGCAATCTCCGCCGGCACCGAAATCCAAGCCGCCCGCCCACAGCGCGCCCGTCAAGCACAAAGCCGCGTCGCACCGTGCTCCGCCAAAACCGTCGCCCAAGCAGGCGGTCAGCAGCGCGGACATGGGAACCTTGAGACTGAACAGTCGGCCATGGGGCAAGGTTATAGTCGACGGCAAGGACATCCACCAGAATACACCCCTGCCCAGTTACAAGCTGCCGGCCGGGGCACACACGGTCACCGTTAAATTCAACGACGGCGGCGAGAAAACGTTTTCGATCGATATCTTTCCCGGCCAGGTAACCAAGAAGATCGTCAAAAAAGAAGAATAGCCTGTTACCAGTCTTCCGTGCCGTCGCGATCGTCGAGGGGGTCGCCGCTTTCGCTCTGGCGATCTTTCACCTGGTCTTCTTGATGGGCCCTGTTGTCCCGCGCCTTGCGGGCGTTCTTGCTTTTGTCATGGTACCAGTCCTCGGTACCCGATTGGCTGGACAATGGATCGCCTTCCTCGCGGAACTTCCGGAGTTCTTCCATTCCCTCACGGATGAACTTGCGCCCGAAGTTACGCACCTCTTCTTCCATACCGTATCCGGCAACGTCCATGGTGAGTTTGGCCTGGTGCAGGACCCGCGCCTGGCTGAACTCGAAGAGATAGCCGGTCAAAACAACTTCGTAGGAACCGTGTTTCAACTGACATAGCCATACCCAGTCCAGACCCAGGGTTTGTCCCAGTCTCAACACCTCGCCACGCAGGTCGGAGTCGGAAATCGCCCGCCCTGCCCGCTCTACGATGCGGGTGAAGCCGCCGCCAGCCCCGCCGGCGGTCAATTTTATATCCAGCGAAAGCAGGTTGCCGGCGTCCACCTTGACCACCTTGCCCCAGTTCATGAAACCGGGCATCTTGACAACCAGCAAATGGTTGCCGGCAACCAACCCGTCGAGGCTCTCCGGTGTGACTCCCTTTAGTTGGCCGTCCAGGTACAAGTTGCCTCCAGGGGGAGTCGTCTTGATAGCCACGCTGCCGAGCGGTTGTCCGGCCAGCGACGACTTGACTTCTTCCAGGAGATCGAGAACGAAACTCTGGTATGCGCTTTTTGACAGCTTCAGGTGAGGATCGAGCAGCATCAAATCGAGAAAAGCCCTCTTGGATTGCTCCCTGTCTCCAAGCATCGCGTGTCCAACGGCGATCAACAAGATGCTTTCCTTGTAACGCGAAAGCGGCTCGATGAAGCCACCCATTTTCTCGAATGCCTGCCGTGCAAGCGTGGCCTGCTTGATCACTTTTCCGTATTCCATCTCGCGCATGGCTTGTTTTGCAGCCTTCATTGCATTGCGTGCCGTGTCGAGGAACTTCTTGATCTTCGGGGGTGGCTCGGCCTGGAGTTTGCTCGTCAGATCGAGCACTTGGATCTTCGGCGTCTCCTTCAGCACCTTTCTGAGAACCTGATTCATGGTTGCTGCCTGGTGGGCAAGATCGTCCGCCATCCCGACAACGAACACCTGAGTGTGATTGTTGGCAATTGCCTTGGCCCGAACCGTACCCGAGAACACCAGGACCGCGCTCATGGTCAAGAGACTCACGTGCCTTGCCCCGTGGCGCTTCGCGCCACGGGACAAGCTTAATCGTAACCAGCGTTTCGGTAATACAGGTGCGTGAAACATTTTCATCCTCGATACCAACAAGTAATGCTAGAATTGAAACTCGATGGATCCCTCATCGGGCCGCGTCAGGTACCAGACCAGCGCCCCCGTCCCGCCGGCCACGGCCAACCCACCTCCGACGATGGCCCAGAACCACCATTTCTCATAAAATGCGGCCTTGGGAGGGGCATAGGGTATACAGCGCCCGGAGCTCGAGTCGCACACTTCGCCTGTCGTACAATCGGAGTCCGAGTTGCATCGCGCAACCCCTACCGCAAGACCCGGCTTCCTGTTTCCGGATTCGATTTTGGGCAGTTTCACGTTGCGGTACATCGACGAGAAAAAAGCGTCGCTGCGGGCCAGAAAGTTGCTGCTGGTCAGGTTTAGCGTGGCTGTCCGGTACTGCAACTTCTTGGGTGGTTCCATCTGGGCAAGCAATGCCTCGGCCGACACCTCGTCACCGCGCTGCCTGACCTTGACTACTAAAATCTTTTCCACCCTTGCCCAGGCGCCAAAATCGAGCACGCCTTTCTCCGGTGGATCCTCGTCCAGGTCGGTCATCAAGGCTTTCAGCTTTCCCTTGAAGGTCGAAGCCTGGGGTGACGGCTGCAGGTTGGCTTCGGTTGTTTCCTCATGGGTAGCGTAGAAATCAACCATTTGTCCCCAGGGCATGAAACCGTCCTTCTCAAGTCGCATGAAATGGGAACCTTCGGGGATCTTCACCAGCGTCACGGGAGTAATTCCCTTGAAAACGCCGTTCAGGTAGACCTCTGCGGCGGGCGGTGTGCTCTTGACCAGCACCGTGCCGGTCGGGGCTGATGCCACCTCCTCCTTGACCCTGCCGAATATCTCGATCATGGACGGAGGAAAGGCCTTGGCGTCGAGGCTCTTTCGCTTGTCAAACATTGCCACTGTACGAAATTTCTCGGTGCCCTGCTCGTTGTCGCCCGAAAGAATGTATGCCGCCCCGAGATAAAGCAGAGTCTCCAGGTACTCCCTGCCGTCACCCAGCCGGCCGGCGGCTTTCTTGAATTGCTCGACGGCTTTTTCCAGCGCTTCGATCGCTGCGTCCAGCTCCAGGTTGTCGTACTGCTCTTTGCCGTTCTTGAGTAACTCGAGTGCCTTGGCGCGGGCTGCCAAGCGGGGATCACTGGCTCCCTCGTTGAGGAATGCCCGCAAGTCAACCAATTCAAACTCCTTGGCCCGGGTGAAGTTCTCCCTGGCCAGGTGGTTGAGCATCGAGGCCGCCTTCTCGGAGAACTTATCCATGGGCATACTGATACAAGCTGTCGGTGTGCCGGCCTCGGCCAGCGGACTCCAGGCGGCAACCAGGGCCGAGAGACAGGCTGCCAGCAGTGGCACGGACATGTAACGTGAGCTTGGTTCTTTCAGCAGCGTCATCATCCAACTCACCTTTCCTTTTTTCGGGCTATCCACCAAATTGCAATAAAATCATGCTCTGTGGTTCACTCGAGCGCGGTAACAAGACTGCCAGTAAGGTCGCCAAAGTCGCCGCTCCCACTCCCAGAGAGGTCCAGAACCACCAGGTTTTGTAGACAGGCGTGGGCTGATCGAACCTTTGTTCGCCCCTCAGGCGCAATTCATCACCCCTATCTGCAATAACCGGCGTAGATTCTAACACATTTGTACGGTTCTTGATAAGTGCGCTGAACAAAGAGTCGATTGTTCTGCCGCCGTCCTTCGAATCGGGCTTAAAAACGCCGTCTTGGGCTCCAAGCAGCATGCCGCTTTCAACCGCATACAGGCGCAGGCAGACGAATACTTGCTGTCCACTTTGGGCAAGACGGCCCAAAGCCACGATATTCAGGCCGATCCCCGAAAGGATGCGCCGCAACTCGCCGCTGAGCCGCTTGGCGTTCTCCATTCCCGACGTGAAACGCGCAAGACTCTGGGTCAACTCCTCACCGCCGGGAATATCGAGCAGGCGGCAGCGCAGCTTGTTTTCCCCTCCCGCCTCCACCACCACACTTCCCTGCCAGGTCTCAAAACCTGTCTTGCGAACCACAAGCAAGTGCCGGCCGGTTGCCAGGTGCTCTGCCGTGCATGGTGTTACTCCCTTGAAGAGACCATCGATGTAGACCCTGGCCTGTCCCGGCATCGAAAACAGCGAAAGTTCTCCTTCCGCTCCGCTGAGCACCAAGCGCCTGACGCTCTCAAAAGTTCTGGCCATGCTGGGCGGGAAAATCGATTGATCGAGTTGTACTCTCCTGTCGTACACCAGCAGGCGTTGAAAAGCCTCCTGTCCCTGCTGCAACTCTCCCGAAAGAATCTGGGCAGCACCCAGGTATGTAAGCGCTGTAATATAACCCCTGCGGGGATCGGTTTCGACCTCAGCCGGCACTTTCTCAAAGGTCTCGGCCGCTAAAGTCAGTTCTGCCACCGCCCGGGCCAAATCGAGGTTCTCGTAATCTGCGAGTCCTTTTCCGAGCGCCTTACTGGCCTTTATGAAATCGGGCGAGGGGTGTGCCTCGCCCGCACCACGCAGAATTTCGTCTGTATCGAGCACCGTAAACCCGGCCTGGCGCCGGAATCTCTCCAGTCCCAGGTGCTCGACCAGGCCGACGGCACCGCGGCTGAAGACATCCTGAGCCGAGATAAGCAATGTCATCTTGGCGGGCGGTTTCGAATCGCCGGCCCCAGCTGAAAGCGCAAGCGCCGAAATGGACAAAAAAACAATCAACTTCGGGCGCGTTCTTTTCAAGCAGCCAACCATGGTCGGGTGACATGTTTTCCCACCAGTCAGCCGAAGTCAAGCGCGCGTGTCATCTCATTCTTTTTCTCGCGGCATTGACCATTTTTTACAAGCTATTGTAAAATACGAAACGGAGGTGCCAAATGGGTTTGATTCCGGACGGTACGAGTTTTCTCTTCGTCGGCAAGCTGGCTTCCATGACTCGCGAGCAGGCCCGCGCGATCGTCGAGTCACAAGGTGGAACGTGCCCTTCTGGCTTGAGCCACACTCTCGATTACCTGGTTGTTGGAGACGAGAATTCCCCCTTCTACGGCGGTGACAAGAAACCCAAGCAGATTAAAGCCGAAGCCATGATCGATTCCGGGGCACGCATCGCCATCATAAGCGAGCGAGATTTCCTGAGTCTGCTCGGCGAACAAGTGGATGATCAGGCAGGCAGCGACCTGATCCAATCATCCACAAGGGGATAAACCTCTTCCGGGGCCTTCTTTCCAAGTATCAGGTCACCGTGGCCGTAGTCGGTCACGAAACCATTCTCGCGTGAAAGAACAAGGTGTCTCACCAACTTGCTGCCGAGATTCTTGATCTGACGTGCCGTTCCCTTGCTCGGAGCCATCAAATCGTGCACCCCGCTGATGAAAAAGGCGGGTGTTTTTATCCGCCCCAGGTTGTCGGTGTATGAAAAGCTTTTATCCGTCGTGCGGATCTGCCCCGAACGCACCCAGTCGGAAAACTGCAAGACGATCCCGGCTGCCTCGTTGGTCACCAGCTTGTCGAACACTTCCAAAGTGCAGTCGTCGTCGATGTTGTCGGGGTTGGCTAAGTAGCGCAGGAAAAAGTTGAGAGCCTTGCGGTTGCGGTTGACCAACGGCAAGATCCTGCGCCCCCAGCGTTCCTGATCCATGGTCGGCAAGACTCGATGAACCTGGGCCATAGTACCCCACAGTTTCAGCATCCACTGGAAAGGCTCGAATGCCAGCGGTGTGCCGAACAGCGTCAGCGAACGCACGTCTTCGTCTCCGTAGCATTCCACGAAGGCAGCCCCCAGGATGCCGCCCATGCTGTGGCCGATCCAGTGGACCGGCAAACCCGTTTTCTCACGGATCAAACCCAGCGTGCGGCGCATGTCGCGGTGCAGGAAGTCTTCGAAGTTCCAGTCGTCTTTCGGTGCATGCGTGCGCCTGGATTTCCCGCGTCCCCGCAGTTCGACGATCCAGCAGTCGTAACCTCTGCCTGCCATGAAACGAAACAGTGAGTATTTCTGGTTGAGATCGAAATTGTGGCTGTTGGCCCCCATGCCGTGCACGAAAAGAACCGGCTGCTTGCCGGGATGGCGCCTGACATGGATCGACCAGCCGTCGTCGGTGTCGATCATGTATTGTTCCATTGTTCTCCCATCGAGATTCTCTCCGGGTTCAGATTGTAGCACGCCGGGGCAAACCTGAGCCAATTTGCAAAACGAAATTCCAGCGGCTAGCATGCAAATCGTCGTGAACGCACGGATCACAAGCAATGCCGCAGCGATTTCAGGCTCGCTTCCTGAAAACGTCAGCCTGGTGGCCGCCGCCAAGACCCGCACTCCCGACGAGATCCGGGCGGCCATGGAGGGAGGCGTGACAATCTTCGGCCACAACTACGTACAAGAGGCCGAGCGCAGCATCTTGGCGGTCGGGCGCGAAGCGGCCAACTGGCACATGATCGGGCACTTGCAGCGCAACAAGGCAATCAAGGCCGTAGCACTTTTCGACATGATCGAAAGCGTCGATTCGGTAAGACTTGGCCTGGCCATCGAGCGGGCCTGCGCGGCCGCCGACAAGGTCATGCCGATTTTAATCGAAGTCAACAGCGCATCCGAGCACAGCAAGAGCGGCGCGGCTCCTTATGAGGTCGAGAGCATTGCCCGCGAACTGGCCGGGCTCGATCACCTGCGCATCGAGGGCCTGATGACGCTGGGGCTTTTTTCTTCCGATCCCGAACAGAGCCGCCCCTGCTTCCGGCTGACACGTGAACTGTTCGACAGGCTTGCCGGGGCCGGCCTTCCGGGCGCTGACATACGGGTGCTGTCGATGGGCATGAGCGACTCCTACAAGGTGGCCATCGATGAAGGCGCGACAATGGTGCGTATCGGAACGGCCATCTTTGGCCCGAGGTGAGACATGGAAACGCCCACCCAGGCAGGCGCCGCTGACCGAGGTAAATTGCCGCGTACCTTCTGGTTCGCTCTGGCGGGCGGATTCGCGTCGTGGGTCGCGCTGCTCATATACAGCTCGGCCTGGGACCTGAGTTTATCGCTGAGAGTCAGCGACGTCTCGGCCGCTTACGGCAAGCTGATCTCCAGCTTCGGTGAACTGCCTGCCTGGATAGTAGTGGCAGGCTGTGTTTTCGTGTTGATTGCAGGCGGCAAGCAAGACTCGCGCTTTCGCCGTTTCAGACCGCTGGCCCTGGCCGTCTTGATAGTGGCGCTGGCTGAACCGCTTCTGGTCACCCAGTCGCTCAAGTTTCTCTGGGGCCGGGTGCGTCCGCGGAACCTTGACCCTGGACTATCCGCCTATACACCCTTCTACCTGCCGGCCGGTCCCGGGAGTGGAGAATCCTTTCCCTCGGGCCACGTGGCCATGGCTTTTTCGATAGCGCCCTTGGCCTTTTACGCCGACCGCTTCCTGGATCGCGCGCGGGCGCTGATCGTCTGGTTAGTCGTGCTGGTCTACGGGCTGGCCGTCGCCTGGGGACGCATTCTGGCCGGCGCCCACTTCCTGAGCGACTGCGTTTTTTCCGCCGGCCTGACGCTGCTTTTATCGGCGATCGTCTGCGCTAGAGTTCTCCGCGAGAGACACGCCCGGCCAGAACCTTGAGCATGTCGGCTGTCATGCGCGGCAGGTTGAAGTTCGGGCACCAGCCCCACTCGCTCTTGGCGGCCGAATCGTCCAGTCGATCAGGCCATGAGTCGGCTATCGCCTGGCGTAACGGATCGACCTGATATTCGATCGTGAAACCGGGCAGGTGCCGGGTTATCTCGGCGGCCAGTTCGGCCGGGGTGAAGCTCATGGCGGCGACATTGAAGGCGTTGCGGTGTTTGAGCCTGGCCGGGTCGGCTTCCATGATTTCGACGGCCGCCCTGAGTGCGTCGGGCATGTACATCATGTCCAGGCGCGTATCCGGCTCGAGGTAGCAGGTGTAGCGGCCTTTCTTGATGGCCTCGTAAAAGATCTCGACCGCGTAGTCGGTGGTTCCACCGCCGGGCAGGGTGACGTTGGAAATCAGCCCCGGGAAACGCACCCCGCGCGTATCGACGCCGAAGCGGCTGTGATAATAATCGCACAGGAGTTCGCCGGTGACCTTGGTCACCCCGTACATGGTGGAAGGACGCTGGATGGTGTCCTGCGGAGTGCCGTCGTGCGGCGTGCCCGGCCCGAAGGCGCCTATTGAGCTGGGAACAAAAAGCGAGCAGCCGGCCGCACGCGCCGTTTCCAGGACATCGATCAGGCCGTTGATGTTGACGTTCCAGGCGATCTGCGGCCGGTTCTCGGCCACCGCGGACAACAGCGCCGCCAGGTGATAGATGCAATCGATATTGTATTTCCCGACCACCTCCGAAAGCCTGCCGGCATCCAGGCAGTCGACACACTCGAACGGACCGTCGCGTTTGAGTTTCAGCGAGCACTCGTCGCGCAGATCCGTGGCGATCACGTTGTCGCTGCCGTAACGTACGCGCAACTCGGAGGTAAGCTCCGATCCGATTTGTCCCAAGGCCCCGGTAACCAGGATTCTTTTCATCGCCAGGATGCGTCCTCCAAGGCCCGCCCCCTAAGTCTTCTTTGGGGGCTCAGCTTTCTTTCTGGTACTTGAACGACAGCTTGACACGGGCCCTGAAGGCCGCGACGTTGCCGTCCTCGATCTTCAGATCGAGCTTCGATACCTCGGCGATGCGCACGTCCTTGAGCGACTTGGCGGCGGTCTCCACCGCGTTCTTGGCTGCATCGTCCCATGATTTCGGGCTCGTTCCGACCAGTTCGATAATCTTGTAGATGCTGTCTGACATGGTTTCCTCCTGCGTGTTAATAGCCAGGAAAAGCATCCCAGAGCGCAGCCGGCTTGTCAACCGGGTCCTGTTTCTTTGCGGATTTGTCGATTATGGCGAACCGAGATGCGACCGGTCTCCGGTAAGCCAATAGTGAAGGTAGGGTCTCTGCTGCTCCCGGCTCAGCCCGGCCCAGGGGCCCATCACAAGGCTTCTAAGGGAGCGCTCAGCGCAGTCCCCTTTGCACAAGGAGATGTGCATGTGGTGGAAATGCCAGATCCAACTGGGGTCGTCCGCGGCTGAAAAGGTCTTGGCGACGACCGTGTCGTATTCCTGCTGGGTTATGGCGCCATCGTTCAACAGCTGCAGGAATTCGGCCTTCAGTTCGGGAACTATCTTGGCCTCCACCCCGGCGGCACGCAGCCGGTTGCCGGTGGCCAGCTTGGCCAGAAGCAGTGCGGTGCGGGGAATGTCCACGATGTGAGTGTTCTCAGAACCGGGCACGCACATGCCGTAACCGTCTGACGATTCGTCATCGTCGACACACGAATAGCCGATCAGGTGATCGTAGTCGCAGCAGATCTGCCGGTAGACCAGGTTGCCCCACTGGCGCTGGAACTCTGCCTTGATGTAGTAGGCAATATCAACGTTGCAGCCGCCGTCGTGGGTGTGGTCGGGATGACCCCAGGGCGTGCTGCCGTCACTCAGGCCGATATCTCCGATCGCCAGCGGGGTGGTCCCCGGGAAGGCTTCTTGCACCTCGAATATGGCGTATCGCAACAACATGATCAGCTCGCGCCGGGCCCAGCGTATCGAGGAAGATTCGTGCACGCTCTGGTCGCTCATCGATAGACCGCTTTCGAAGAACACCCCGTCGCCGATCACAGGATCCATAGGCTGGGGCGAAGGGAAGGGAATCAGGCGGGCGAAATCGTCCGAGCCGTCGGCGGCCCGGGCCCGGCAGTCTTCCAGGCTGTACAGATCGGTGCATGATGACCCATCTCTAAAGTCGAGGCTCTTCGACAACAAGGTGTAGTTGTTTACGGCGTTGCTCGAACCAAACACCCGCAAATAATGGACAGGGCCGCCCGGGACCGCCACCAAAGACAAAGACTCGTTGTTGACCGGGCCGGGACGGAACAATTCATTGATGTCGCCGAGATCCAGGTGGGCCTCGTCCACCAGGTTTTCCTGGTCGTCCAGCAGCTGGATCTCCAGGTCGCCCGAGGACAGGTTGTAGTCGATGCCCAGCTGGTAGAGTGTGTTGGGTTGGACGGGGGTGAATGAGAACCAGTCCTCGTCGCCTTCGCAAATCTGCATGCCGGCGCTGTCCTGGGTGGGAAGAGGCTGAGCCTGGCCGCTGTCCTGGTTGGGCTCGAGAACAATGTCGTCGCATGCGAAGGGGACGCATTCCCCGGTGTCCGAGCATACCTGCCCCGCGGGACAGTCCCCGTGAGTGTTCTTTGGGCTGCACAGGTAGGAAATATCTTTGCAGATGTGCCCGGACCACAGGTCGGTCTCGACGCACGAGAAAGGTTCGGGGCAGGAACCCGTGGTGCATCCCGGTATGCAAACCCCGTCCCATTCCGAGCCCGGCTCTTGGTTGCAGACGTATCCCGCCCGGCAATCAAGTTCAGAAGCGCAGGTCGGCACGCATGCCGAGGATCCCCCGTCGAGCACCGGCCGGCAGTCGGAGCCGGAAGGGCAGGCAGGGCTGCATTTGTCGATCATGCAGTAGCCGTCCAAGAATCCGGCCTGCTTGATGCAGATCGCGTTTATCCCGCCGATGCAGTCCTGGTTATATTCGCAGCGGCCGCCCGGTTTCACCGAGCCGGGATCGGGCCAGCAAGTATTGTCCGCATCACAGACGTAACCCTGTTCCGTACGGCACTCGGAATTGTCGGTGCAACTATCGATGCAGCGTTTGACATTGTCGGTAAGTTCGAAGCACTGGCTGCCCTCAGGACAGCTTCCTGTCTGGCAGCCCTCGATAGTGCAGTATCCGCCCGGGAACCCGTCCGCGAGCACCCAGCACCGGCCGTCGAACAGGCAATCCGCATCCGTGTCGCAGGGCGCTCCCGGATAGCCGGTCTGGCCGGAAGACGAACCCGGGCACCCGGACAGCAGCATGGAAATCAACAAAGCCCCAATGATCCCACCCAGCTCAGGCTTCATTCCGACCTCCCCTCGTTACAGATTTCTCTGGATCCTGTTAGCACTCTGACATTTGATCTAGTCGGATGCAAGAGACTCCGGTGTATCAAGCGGGTCATGGATCTTCACGAAAACCGGTATCGGCAGGCCGAACAGCTCACGGTGCAGTGCGTTCAGACGGTGCATCAGCTCTTCGTCGTCCAGCGTGGCCAGGATCGGCGCGACCAGCTGCACGCTGCCAGCCAGCCAGCGCGATGGGATGTGGGGATCCAGCTTGAACAGTCGCGCCAACAAGAACAGCATCGCTTTTGCGTGAATGCCGGTTGCGCCCCGGGGCTCTTCCAGGTTGGCCAGCATCAAAGCCAGCCGCAAGCGGGCATAGGCCGGGCTGTAACCCAACTCTCCCAGGTAGGCTCCCAACTCGGAAGTCACGCCGCGGACGGCCTGCTCGGAGTGGGCGCTCATCAAGGCCCAGATCGCCGGCGGCGGCTCGGGTTGCAGTCCCAGCCAGCGATGGTGTAACTCGTGCCTGGTTAGGCCCTCGACCAGCAGTCGGCCGAGTTTGCCATGCAGGCCGAGGGACAATTCCTCGGGCGTTACGCCCGCCGCAGCCAGCCCGGCCCTGGCAGCCGAGCCCAGCGCATCGTCTCTCTCGATCAGCGGCACGATCCGAACTTCCATCAACTCGGCCACTCGATCCATCAGGATGGTCGCGTAGACTTCCTCCTCGGCCGTGGCTCCCACGTATTGCTCGACTATGTTCAACCTGTCGGCCCTCTCCAGCAACAAGACCGGCAGCACCTCGCTCCCGCGGGCCTCGCGATAGCGGCGGCAACCGGTAATCCTGTAGTCGAGCAAGTAAAAGAGATCACGCGCGCCGCGGCTCCCGGCAGCTCTTACGCGGCCGCGCACGAAATAAGGAATGCCGCAACCGCGCAGCAGACGGTTGAGATGATCCCGCGCCCGCCAGATGGAATGCAGGCGCAGCCTGCCGCAGCTGCCTAGATCGATCAGATCCAGCACGGCGGCGCGAATTCCCGGGCAGGTGCTCTCCGCGCCCGACAGGCCTCCGAGTAAAACGCCATAAGCCGGCAGGCTCGCGGGCGCTTGGGCTTTTTGCGAAAGTTCGACTACCACTGCCGGAATCTTCTCGGCGAAAATCTCGCTAAGCAGACTGTCGGGCGGCCTCAGGCGGCAGGCGTCCGCGACCTTTTGCCTGTGAACAGCGAGCAGGCCGAGTGCCGAAAGCGAAAGCGCAAGGCCAACTATCATGACCGTCGACCAGTGCCCCCGCATCCAGCGAGGCCAGTCCGCAACAGGTCGCTTTTCGTCCGGCTCGCTCTCATCACGCAGGCGTTCTTCAACCAGTTGTATCACTCTCGAGAGATCGGCCTCCAGCACCCCTGGAACTTGCGCAGCGGCCAGGCGCCAGAGAGACAGTCTCCTTCTTGCGAAGGGCCGCACCAGCGGGTTGAGTCGCTTGATATCCCGCACCAAGCTGCCGTCTGCCAGCGCCGAAGCCAGAACCATGTCCATCCTGGTGAGTTTGCCGAGTGCCCAGGGCACCTCGAACCAGACGCTTCTTACAAGGGCGGACAAGGCCAGGGCCACCCCGGCCTCCTGCGCCAAAATCAAGGCCGCCGCCCTTACATGCAGCAACGTGTAGCCGGCATGCACCACCAGGTTACGCACACCGACCAGCAACGACAACACCGGCAGGTAAGCCAGCAAGAGCAAAAGCAACATCCCGCCGGATTCAAAAGAGCGGATCCACAAGCGCGGGATCGACGCCAAGGCAATGACCAGCGGCCCCAATGAAAGAACATGACCGGCAGCCAGTGCCAACACCATGGGATCAGCGAGCCGTGTGCCGAACTGTGCGATGTCACCGACCAGCGTAGCCAGCGGCAATTCTCCGCGATAGGGAAGCAAGTAAAACAGGAGTATCGAAAAGACTCCCGCGCCGGTGAGCAAACGAGCCGCGCACCAGGGATCGCCAACGGGTTTTCCCGGCCCCGGCATTGCACACAAATCCTTGGCACCCAGTCTGACCCCGGCGGCCAGCAGCGAGACTCCCGCCAATAGCAGCCAGAAGGCACGACCAAACAGAGGAGGCAAGCCGTCAGTCAGGTGTCCGAAGACCCTCAACGGGTGCGGCCCGAGATCCGCAAAAGCACCTATCAGCCAGCCGAACCCAATCAATCCCAGGACGGCTGCCGACTTGGCCGCCTTGTGCCAGCGCAAGCCCGACAGGATGAAAAAAAGAAGGGCACACAACGCGGGTGCGAGAATGGCGACCTTTCCTGCCCAGCTGGCATCGAGAAACCCGGTCCAGGGCCAGAGCGGGTCAGATCCCAAGAAGTCGAAAGGCAATAGCGCCGCCACCAGGAGGACGGGTGAGAAAATTCGCAGGTAGGTCTCGATCGCTTCCCGTTCCCGATCCACTACTGCCTCCATCTGTTTGCCGAAAAACTCTACCCTTACGAAGGTGGCCGTACAAGCCGGGCCAGAAAAATTCTTTCTTGACACGAGGGCCGGGCCAGGGTTACCGCTTCGCCGCGGACTGGAGAGACAATATGCGAGTTGCCATCATCGGCCTGCCGGGTTCCGGCAAATCGACAGTTTTTCAAGCCCTGGGCGGACGTCCGGCCAGCGGCGGGGCCGAGGAGGCCATGGCCTGCGTGCCCGTCCCGGACGACCGGGTAGATCGCCTGGCGGCTATCTACCACCCACGCAAGACCACAAGGGCGACTGTGGATTTCGTCGACCTGGCGCACTCCGCCGGCCTGCGAGGTGGAGCCGGCGAGTTGGGACAATCTTTTCTGAACTCGGTGAGACAGGCGAGCGCGCTGGTGCACGTCATCGACGCCTTCAGCCTGCCCGGGGATGTCGCCGAGGTCAGCGGGGCAATCGAAGCGCTGGACGCCGAACTTGCCTTATCAGATCTGGACCAGTGCGAGAAGCGTCTCGAGCGCATCAAGAAGGAGGGCCGCCAGGCCGGGGCCGTGCAGCACGAAAGCCGGCTGCTGACCCAGGCCTCGGACTTTCTCGGTCGCGGGACGCCTTTGAGGAGAGTGCCCGAACTTGTCGCCGCGGAAGAGTTGCGCGGCTTCGCCTTTCTTACCGCCAAGCCGATGATCACCTTGCTGAACACTGCCGAGGACGCCGGGCATACCGAACTATCGCTCGACTCGCGTTCGGGGCCTCAAGATCGTGTGGTCTCCCTGGCCGGCGCACTCGAGGCGGAGATCGCCGAGCTTTCCCCCGAAGAGGCGCGCGATTTCCTTTCCGACTACGGCATCAGCGAGCCTGCCAGGGAACTGGTCATCAGGAGTTGTTACCAACTGCTGGGCTTGATTAGTTTTTTCACCGTGGGTGAAGATGAAGTGAAGGCCTGGACGATTCCTCAAGGCGCAAGCGCCCGCCAGGGCGCTGCGATTATCCACAGCGACATCGCCCGGGGCTTCATCCGGGCCGAAGTGATCGACTGTGGCACGGTGCTGGCTTCCGGCAGCTTCGAAGAGGCCAAGCAGCACGGCAAGCTGAGGCTGGAAGGCAGAGACTATGTCATGAAGGACGGTGACGTGGTATCATTTCGCTTCAATGTGTGAGATGCCGTCTTCCGCGGGGACGCGACATGGCCGGTCACAAAGGGCGACGCAGAAAAGATAAACCGGGGAGAGTTGGACGGACGCCCCGGCGACGCTCGCTGGGCTGGGTCAGTGATTGTCTGTTGCAACTGGGAGTCGAACTGCGGCGATCCGGCCCGCTCGAATCCACCCTGCAGGCGGTGACCCGGCTGTCCGCCGAGCTGACCCGTTCGATCCAGGGCACGCTGCGGCTGCTCGACGAGAGCGGCAAGCGCTTGTTGACCAGCGCCCGCAGCGGACCCTCGGTTCATAAGCGCGGGGCGCCGGCCTTCAGGTTCGGCGAGGGTTTCATAGGCTGGGTGGCCGTCCACCGCAGGCCGACCTTTACCAACCATCCGGCCTCCGATCCGCGCTTCGTGTTCCGCACCGGCCAGGTATGGACGCCCGGTGCGGTGATGGCAGTTCCGCTGCTCAGCGGTCAGGACTGCATCGGGGTATTGAGCGTTTCCAAGAAGATCAATGCGCCCTACAATGATCTCGACCTGCGTCTGCTGCAACTCGTGGGGCAACTTTCCGAGCCGCAGCTCGAGATCGCGCGTCTGAAACGACTCAACGAGAGCGATCCTTTGACGCTGTTGCACAATCGCCGGCATCTGGACGACAGGCTGCCTCAGGAGATCCAGATCGCCCACCGTAAAAACAGACCGCTGGCCATAGCCATGCTCGATATCGATCACTTCAAGCGGGTCAACGACAGCCACGGGCATGACGTAGGCGACGAGATCCTGTGCGAGTTCGCAGAGCGGCTGCGGCGCGAGAGCCGCTCAACGGACGTCATGGTCCGCTGGGGAGGAGAGGAGTTTCTGACACTTTTTCCGGACACCACCTTGGCACAGGGGAAACGCATCGTCGAACGCGTTTTAGGCACTATCAGCGATTTGCCTTTCGCCAGTGTCGCCGGAAAACTGTTTCTGACAACCAGTGCCGGGCTGACTATGCTGAACGGTAAGGACGACGCCGCCTCGCTGATACGCCGGGTGGATCGAGCCCTTTATGCGGCCAAGCGCCGCGGCCGCAACTGCCTGGTTACCAACTCTTAAGACTCGTTGAAACGCCGGCCGCCTTATGATATCGCTAGCATATAGCGAGAGGCAGGAGCGAATTGGAATACAGCTTCCACGAAGAGTCCCAGCGCGTTCTGGTAGTCGACGACGAGAAGGTCATCCGCGAGATCCTGAGCGATTTTCTGAGCATGGAAGGCTTCGTGGTCAAGACCGTCGAGGACGGCATCGAGGCTCTCAGCGAACTCGAGCAACGCTCTTACAACCTGGTAATCACCGATCTGAAAATGCCCCGTATGGGAGGCATTGAACTGCTCGAACAGATCAACCAGCGCCAGCAAAGCCTGCTGACGGTGATCATGACCGGCTTCGGCACTATCGAAACGGCCATCGAGGCCATGAAGAAGGGTGCCTACGATTACATCCTCAAGCCGTTCAAGGTAGAGGAAGTCATCCACATCGTCCAGCGCGGGCTCGAGAAGCAGAGGCTGCAGCGAGAAAACATACAGCTCAGAGAGGCCCTGTCCATTTACACCATGTCAGAGACGCTCACCAAGACGCTCTCTCTGGACACCATTTTAGACATCATCGTCAACACCGTTCTCGAAGAGACGGCCGCCGACGTGGCCACTCTGGTGTTGATGAACCCATCGAGCGGCAACTTCGAAGAGCGGCTGCGACGCAGCCAGGCCGAATCGAAGGACGGGGATGACACGGAGGAACTGAATTTTGTCGAGATCCTGGAGCACTACCGGGAGGATCTCCCTATTTTATATCACGGCACCAGGGCCAACCGTTTCTTCAATCGTTTTCCCGGTGGAAAACAGCTTGCTTCATTTATCAGCGTTCCTCTCAAGATCAGACTAGAGATCATCGGTATGCTCAACATCTGCTCTTTCACTCGCGGCCACAAGTTCGCCGAGGGGCAACGCAAAATGCTGAGTATCTTGGCCGACAGGGCCTCGTCGGCCATCGACAACGCCAGGCTCTTCGAAAACCTGCAAAGCACTTTCCAACAAACCATCCAGGGTTTCGCCCGGGCGATGGAGGCCAACGACCAGTACACCCACGGACACTCCGACCGGGTCATGCAGTACTCGCGGCAGATAGCAGAGGGGCTGCACCTCGGCGGGGAGCACATCCGCAGAATCTGCACGGCCGCACTGATGCACGACATCGGCAAGATAGGCATTCCCCTGGATGCTCTCAAGAAGCCTCAGAAGTTGACCAAGGCCGAATACGAGATGTTCAAGGAGCACCCGGACAAGGGCCGCCGCATCCTGGAACCGATCGATTTTCTCAAGGACATCGTCCCCGCCGTCTACCACCACCACGAACAGTATGACGGCACGGGCTATCCGCTGGGGCTCAAGGGCGAGGAGATCCCGCTCGAGGCCCGTATCTTGGCGGTGGCCGATACCTATGACGCAATGACCAGCGATCGCGCTTACCGCGCCGCCCTGTCACACGAGATCGCCGTCGCCGAGTTGAAGCGTTGCGCAGGCACTCAGTTCGATCCGCGCATCGTGGCTGTATTCATTATCGAAATGGAAAAGCAGCGGTTTTTTTCCGATCAAAATACTTCTGACAACCCGCCACAGGAACAAAACACCGGCCAGAGCACGTAATTACCTGAAGGCTTTTTTGGAACCCGCGCCCTTCCATGATATTCTTTCGTGATCGTGGAAGATCTTCCCAAAAGCTTCGGTCGTTACGAACTTCTCGAACTGCTGGCAACCGGCGGGATGGCCCACATCTTCCGTGCCCGGCTGGCTTCCGCCCGGGGCACCGAGAAAGAACTCGTCATCAAGCGGGTTTTGCCTCAGCTGACCAAGAACCGCGACTTCATAGACATGTTCATCGACGAGGCACGTATCTCGATGCCTCTCAACCACGGAAACATCGTTCAGGTTTTCGAATTCGGCCAGGAAGGCAATGACTATTTTCTGGCCATGGAATACGTTCGCGGCCGCAACCTGGAGACGGTTCTCGAGAGAATGAAGTTGGCCGAGGACAAGGTGCCCGTTCCCGTGGCCTTGTTCATAGCCGCAGAAGTCGCCAAGGGGCTGGCCTACGCCCACCGTTTCCGGGATCCGCACGATCGTCCAAGCGGGATCATTCACCGCGACGTCTCGCCGCAAAACATCCTGGTGGGATTCCAGGGTGAGGTCAAGCTGACCGATTTTGGAATCGCCAAGGCCAGAAGCCGTATCCGCAGCACCGCCCAGGGCATCATCCGCGGCAAGGCCTGTTACCTGTCACCCGAACAGGCAGAGTGCAACGACCTGGACGGCAGATCGGATCTTTTCAGCCTGGGAGTCGTGCTTTACGAGATGCTCACCGGCACACGTCCTTTCGAGGGCCAAAGTGAGATCGAGACGCTTAACATGGTGCGTAAGGCCTCCGTGCAGGCCCCTTCTCGGCTGCGTTCGGACATTTCGTCCGAACTGGACGGCGCCGTGCTCAAGTGCCTGAACCGCGATCCCGAACGCCGTTTTGCGGACACCGGCGCCCTGCAGGTGGTTCTTTCCAGGATAGCCAACGAGCAAGCCCCGGGGTTCACTTCGGCGGAGCTGGCTCAGTGGATGCGGGCTTATTTTTCAGAGGACATCAACCGCGAGATCGTCGCTCGCACGACGCGTGAGCGCATGCAGCAGCGCTTGGCACGTGAGGGCGACAGCTCGGGTAACACTCTGACTACCGGCGAGATTCTGCAGATGGGAACCTTGTCGATCAAGGCGGGTGACACTCGAAAGGAAGGTTCGCGCCGCTTTGTGCCTCTGGTTTTGCTGCTGATCGTACTGGGACTGGGGCTTGTGATCTGGCTCTCGCCCGGCCTGAGAGACAGTCTTTTTGGAAAACACCCGGACGGGGGAAACACACAGGATGCGGGCCTGGTTGCGGCGGGAGACGGCCGGCCGATTGCGCCCGACGCCGGCACTGAACCGCAGGCGCCTGCTGACGGAAAAGAAGCGGCGGCCGACTCGCAGGAGGCGGCAGGCCGGGTGGACGCCGTCCGGCCGCCAGTGCGCTATGGTCAACTGAACCTCAACTCGCGACCCTGGGCTTATGTCTGGCTGGACGGCAGGCGCCTGCCCGGCGAGACGCCCCTGTTCGGGATTAAAACCCGGGTTGGTAAACACAGGTTGCGTTTTTACAATCCCGAACTTAAGATTGAGAAAAACAGGGCTGTTATCGTGCGTCACGGGCGGACGACGCAAGTAAGCATCGAGCTGATCGAATGAGGGCAAACAAAGAGCCAGCGCCGCAAACTACGCGGCATACCCGAGGGCACGGCTACGCTACGCTTCACCGCAAGACGTGCCATGAGGTGAGAAGATGACTTCGAGATTACTCGCGAAGCTGTACCCGGTTTGTGGGTGTGACTCAATTATGAAGATGTTGCCATCTCAAGCGGTCTAGGAGCCGGATCATGCGCAAGTGGCACGTGTTGCTTTTTTCTCTGTTGGTAGCTTCCTGTACGGGGGGCGCCGGTTCAAACGACTCCGGTATACAAGACGCCGACGATGCCGGCGATGTCGATCCTTGCCTGGCCGCCGTTCCCGAATGGCAATCAATCTGGAGATCCACGGTTGAGACGTCCGGGCTCGAGGGCTTGACTCCGGACATCAATATCATGGATGTCTGGGGCAGCGCTCCCGACGATGTCTATGCGGTCGGTTTCGCCGGCAACATTATTCATTTCGACGGAAATTCCTGGACCAAGATGGAATCCGGATCCACGGCCAACCTCGAAGGCGTTTGGGGTTATGTCTTGAAGGACGACCAGGGCCTGGTAACCAGAACCGACGTCTTTGCCGTCGGCCAGGAGGGCATTATCCTGCGCTATGACGGAAGCTCCTGGCAGCCCCAGCGGGTGATCAACGATCCCGATCCGGCAAATCCCGACCCCCAGCCGGTAACCGGCAATTTCCACGACGTCTGGGGCGTGGCGGCTCCGGGTCCCAACCCCGACCAACAACCTACCGTAATTGCCGTCGGCGGCGAGGGATTGATCGTTCGCTGGGAAGCCCTGGACGCCGAATTTTTAGAAATGCGCCAGCGGGTGGACTTCGACTATCCCTGCGATGCCGGCACTTGCACCCGGACCAGCTACCAGCGCTTCAGCCCGGAACGTCTGGGGGGCGTGTTCGGAACCGCCCAGGATTTCTTCGTCACCGTGGGCAACAACGGAACCATTCTCGAGTACGACGGCAACGCCTGGACGCGCTACACCATCAACAATTTCACGACCCACTTGAACGGCGTCTGGGGCCGGGGCGCCTGGGAGATCTTCGCCGTCGGTTTAGACGGAACCATACTGCGCCGCAACAACAGCGGCCAATGGGAGAACCTGCAAGACCTGGCCGAGGCGCAGGGAGGCTTCGTCAACGTCAACAAGATTTATCTGCGCAGCACATGGGGTTTCTACCAGGCCAAATGCGGCCCGGTGCCCGACGGCGGCACTGACCCGCAGGACACCTCCTGGGCCGTCTTCGTGGGCTGGGACAACCAGGTCTTCTTTTTCCACGACCGCCTGATCTGCCCCTTCGGCGAGTTGCCGGTCACCCGGGTAGAGGGCATCTGGGGCACCCAGCCGCGCTCCGAGGCCGATCGCACAGACTCGGACGGCGGCATTGTCTGCGACCCGGTTGATATCATTGTAACCGGAGTGAACGGCAGTATAGTCCGCTTTTCAGACGTGCAGGGCCGCTGACGCACATGAGCGAGCCCATCTGCTAGGATCAACAGGCCCCACAAGTCATAGACATCCCCGGACAGGAAGCCCTGAGTATCGCCGAGTTCATGGACTAGGGTTGAAGATCTCGTAGTCCGCGACAGGCCACTCTACGTTGGCGTCCGGGCCTAGCTGGCTGACTCCGCCGATCAGCACCACCATCCCGCTGGGCAGCAAGGTGGCGCTGTGCCCGGCCCGGCGGGCAATCATCTGGATGCCCGCGTTCTTGCCGTGTATTATATCAAACAGCAGCGCCGTCTGGCTGGCAAGCAGCGACGTGCCGGTGCTGTCGAAGCCTCCGGTAATCAACACGCTGCCGTCGTTAAGCACGGTTGCGGTGTGGCGCCAGCGGGCCACCTCGATGATCGAGTCTTCCGAAGTCTCGGTCAAAGGATCCAGCGTCTCGCACTGCGACACAATCTCGTCTGAGTTGCGCCGGCCGCCGCAGACCAGTACTTGCGGGTCGCCCGTGCCCTGCAACAGGACGGCCGTATGATCGGCCCGGGCGTGATTCAGGCTGAACGAGGTCACCTGGGGTTCGCCGTTATTGAAGACCACCCGATCCACCGCGTCGCTGGCCTGGCGTACGGACGGTTCGCCCCACTGTTGCCAACCGCCGATGACCAGCACGCCGCCTGGATCGCCCGGGTAAGCGACGGCCACTGCCCCGGCCCTAGGTTGCGAGAGCACGCCATTCCACTCGGCGAAGTGTCCGTTGTAGATCTCGATATTGTCCGACAGGTTCGAGTCGATGGCGTCGATGCCGCCCGCGATGACTACACCCTCGCCCGGCAGCGAGGCGCTCGCCTGGCGCGTGAGGGGCTGCTTCATCTCGTCAACCGGTTGGAAGGTGAGCGTAGCGATCTCGTAGGCCTCGGCCCGCCAGTTGTCGTCCGCGGGCTCGCCGCCGACGATCAGCACGTGGGTGTTGTTGGAAAGCAGGTTCATGGTGTGATGGGCGCGGCCGGTCTTCATGCACAACCTGTTTATAGTGCAGTCGGCCGATTCTTCCTTCTTCGTGACGTTCAGAAAAGCCCCGGCATATCCGTCGAAACGATCCATCGAAGACAATGAATCGCCGACTAGCGGGCCGATGAAATCGTCCGCGGCCGGGGCTGAGATCCCGCCGGTGACCAGCAGCTGTCCGTCCGGCAACATTTCGGCTGCGTGAAACACCCGCCGGTTGTACATCGAGGTCTTGTAGGCTTTCGACCATTCCTCATCACCCAGAGTCACCGGCGGGGAAGAGAACTGGTCAACCAAGCTGATGAAGACGAAGACCTTGATGTTTCCTCCGTCGGCGTCGAAAGGGGCAGACACTCCCCTGGATACTATCTCGCCCACGGTGTCGATGCCCTCGACCGTCACGACCCGATTGCGGCCGGCCGGAATGTCCGAAAGACCGCCTTTGAGCGACGGGGCCGCGAATTCCTCGACCTGCGGGCTCATCCCCGTGCCACTGAGCGTCACCCGCAGCTTGCGCACCCGTGCGTTAAGAGGCCACTTGCTGATGTCCGACGTGTAAACCAGCTTGATGTCGACAGAGCCGACGTTCCAGTTGCAGGCCGCAGCCAGAATCAGCAAGGCCAGCGCCCAGGCCAGCCTGGAGCGGGAGCGTCGGTCAGTAGACATTGATATCCACCACGTCCCTGCGAAACACGGTCAGCGGAAGAGCTATGGCCGTGCCGATCACCGCCGCCGCCACCGGCCAGATCCACCAGTGTTTCACGTACCAGGGCCTACCATCGACCTGCTCATCCGCGGCCGCAATCCCGCCGTCGGGCACTTCCAATCCGCCATCTGTCGGCGGCGGAACCGTGACCAGCTTCACTCCGAGCATGGCACACAGAGTATCGCCAAGGCGCTGGGCCAGTTCCTCGCCGGCGGCCGCGGGCCGTTCGGCGTCGACCACAGCGGTCTCGACCAGGGTGTATCCAGCAGAGCCGGGATCGAACAGGCTGACCCGCAACATGGGCTGGTCTCCGAGCCTTTCTATCGAAGCCACCAATAATGCCCGAAGATTCGCGGCGTTTGAAATACGTTTTGCCTCCGCCGGTGAGGGAATGCCCGGCCGAAGCTGCCCCAGATCCGTCCTGGCCTTCTCGAAGGCCCGGCGGACGCTGGGACTGTAGTAGCCCTCGGACATTTGCAGGCCGGGCACCAGTGCCACGGCCCGCTGGAAAGACCGCCGCGCCTCATCCTTCTTGCCGGCCTGGAAGAGGGCCACTCCCATCTGCAGAATCGGCGCGGCCACGAGTTCGGGCTCGTAATAACGGGCGAAGCCCTGCGCCAGAGTCTCGGCCGCCTGACCGTAATATTCGGCGGCCTTGTCGAGCTTCATCCCCAGGTGCAACTCGCGTCCCTGGGCAAGCAACTTACCGGCCCGATCGAGCAGCCCTTGCTTGCTGTCGTCTTCCCGTAGCAACGACTTCAACTCGGTCGTTGCGACCAGTCGCACTGGAAGTTCGGAAAGTCCGGCCCGGACTTTGTCGACAGCCGGCCGGGCTGCGGAAAGATCGGACAAATTTATTACGTAAAAACCCAACAGCGGGACCGCGGTCGCGGCCTTGGTCGCGACAGTCCCTGGTTGGCCTGCAAAAAACGTCCAAAAAAGAAAAAGCAGTCGAATAATCACCGGATCAGTTTAGTTGAGCAAACCCGCTGAGTCAATTTAGAGCTGCGGCAAACCGCCGCCGTCAGGGCCCATGTAGCGCGGCCCTGTGAAACAATCCCATGAAGTAGCGCAACTGTCTCAAGCGCCAGGTGCGATCGCTCTGGCTCGTGGCCAGCGGGCTGCGACCGATGCGCGCCGAACTGAGCGGGAATTCAGCCGAGCGGAGATTCTTGCCTCCGTTGGCCCATTCCGGCATCGGGTGGGCCGCGTCGTAGCCGCCGTTGCCGTCGACGTCCACGAAGATCGGGTTTGCCACGGCATAGGGATAGACTCTGAAAACACGCGGGACGAGCGCTCCGGAGATGTCGAACGGCAGCGGCACAGAAGAGAACGAACGGGACAGAATGTCTCCGATCTGCAGCTTGAGGTAGGGGTGCTCGGCGAAGACAGGCGACATGTCGCGGCCGTCGAGACCCATGGCGATCACCACGTACCATGAATCGACCTCGGGCACAGGCTCAGTGAAGGTCGCATCGAGATTGACCACTTTCGTGTTAGGCAGCCTCAGGCCGCTTACGTCTACGCCGCTTGCGGGATTCATCTCGTCACCCGAACCTGTCAATACGTGGATCAGGCGACCGGAACGGTAAATCTCCACCCTGTCGACGTCGTACCAGGAAGCCGACTGGACCTTTACCCGCAAGGCGACCGTCTTCTGTCCGGGATCAGGCGTGCGCGTCTCGCCGATTCCCTTCCCGTCGATCCAGCTCTCGATGAACGGTCCGTAAGAAGCGACCACTCGGCCTGCCTTGATGTTGCGTGCCACCTCCAGCCTGTCGATCGCCCGGGGCACGTCCGCCGAGGAACGCACGAAGTCGTGCGGGCAACCGGCTTCTGTCTGGGTAAAAAGCTGGTGTGTGTCCGAGTTGCCCATGGCGGTGCGTACTACGCCGTAGTCGAGCAGCCTGAACCAGTCGTCGATCACCCCTTCCTGGCTGGTGCAGGGCAAGTCGTCCGGACCAAGGCTGCTTTCGCAGCGTCCATCGCTGCAGGCGCTGTCGGCACAGTCGGCGTCGCTCGCGCAGGGAGTGTAACAGGCGTGCGACTGCTGATCGCAGATCTCGCCGCTGCCGCAACCGTCGTCGGAAGTGCAAAATGAGATCAAGTCGCAACCTTCGCTTCCGTCGGCGTCCCAGACGGCGTCCTGCTCGGCCGGGGTGCGGCGCAGGATTTCCTTGATGTAGCGTCGATCGAGATCGATCTGCTGGCGCTCGATCAGGTCCGGCGGGGCGCCCTTGTCTACCTGCAGTTCGACTACCGAGCGGGCCTGGTTGTAGGCTCGTTCCTCGCCGGCCGTTGGTGTGCGAATCATTTCGAAGCGCTTTGAGTTGAAGACCTCCAGCGCGTCGAATCGCCCGCTGAACAACTCGGGGTCACCCAGAGGATTCTGGACGAACGGAGGAAACCACTCGAACAGCGTGCCCTTGACCTGCGAAGGATCGTAAGCACTCATTCCGTACTGATCGAAGTAGCCGAAGAACGAATCTCGCGGGTGCGCAACGACAACCACGGTGTCGTCCGGATCATATTCGCCCAGCGCCCGCATCTCGTCGAAGAGGGTGTCCGGCGTCTTACCCGTCCAGTCGATCGCGCCATTCTCTTGCACACGCTCGCCGTCCTTCCACTCTTCGTAACGGTAGGGGAAGCCCAGAAAGTGCCCCAGCTCGACGGTGGTCAGCTCGATTCCAACCTCTGTCGCCAGCCATGCTTCCAGGCCCAGCTCGTGAACGTATGGAGCAAAGTCGGTGATGTAATCATGATCGGACGACGAAAGCAGTTCGATACCTTCACCGGCAAAGGCCGCTACCCGGTCTCGGTGTTTCACCACGGCGTCATATGAATTCTGACCGTGGACGTGGAAGTCTCCCGAGATCCAGCCCGGCGTGCGCACCTCGTGATTCAAACGAAAGTTCAACAAAGCGGTCTGGCCCGGCGCCAGGGCCACCTGCTGCTTGTCCACCGAGTACTCGAAGCCGCGGCTGGCCCAGATATCGTAGGCGCCCGGCTCGATCAACAGCTCGCCGTGCCCGTCCACCGTGTACTGGTAACGACCCAGCCCCGGAGCATAAGACCCTTCGCCGAGCGCCTTCTGACGCTCGAAAAGCGGCACGCAGGTGCAGCGCCGGACATCGCCGCCGGCTCCCGCCATGCAACGCTCGACCGGCTCGCAATCCGCGTCGATGCGGCACTCCTTGAGCGACGTGCAGCGCAGGCTGGCAAGATCGCAGAAACGATCCGCCGGACAGTTGTCCACCAGGCAGCGCCTTATTCCGTGAGCGCCCGGAACGTCCACGCATTTTTTCGAGGCGCAATCGTCGTCGAGACTGCAACTCTCCTCGAAGCGTCCGGAACAATCGGGAAAGCACTGGCCCAGCGTCAGCTTGGCCGGAACGTGCCGGTTTTGCTCGTCGACAATGTCGTACTCGACTCGACCTGGAGGCTGCAGCAGCAGGCTCAGTTGGGCCGTCCGGCCCTCCGTGATCTCCAGCTCAACCACCTTGCTTGCCGAGTAGTATGTCTTCTTGGCCAGCAGGTAGTAGCGCCCGGTCGGCAACGTGCCGTCGAAGGCACCCTGGGGTAAATCGGTAGCGCGACGATCGCAGCCAAGCTCGTTGAGCGCGCCCATGTAATGACGCTGCTCGAGACAGGCCTTGGCGAACCCATCGGCACCAAGGCTGTACGGTTCGCCGGCTGAACCGCCCATCCGGCATTCGGCCATGTTCTTGGGAATACCGTAGACGAACACTTTCGCCCCGCTGACCGGTTCGCCGGTGCGACGATCGAGAACGTGTCCTTCTACTCGCCCGGTGGGCGTACCCCAGGCCTGGTAGATGGCCTTGGCGGCCGAGGCGATATCGCCGTCGCCTACGGCAAACAGGCGCTCGTAGTAAACGGCCTGGACTCCGTTACAGTCGATGACGTTGGTGCATTGCTCGGGCGTTCCCGGGCAGGCTCCGCTGTGACAGAAAACGCCGTGGGTAAACCCGGCGGTCACCGCGCCGGAGAAAAGCGGCAACAGGTAAAGACCCTCAGGATCGGCGCTGGCAATGGCATACGAGACGTTCTCGCCGACGGCCCCCAGGAATTTCGAGGCGATCGGGCTGTTGAAAGGATCCTCGCCGGTGGCGAACTTGTTGCGAATTTCTTTGTAGATATCGAAGCCGATGCCCTCGCCGAAGATGTTCAGGCGCTCGCCGAAGAAAAGGAAGTCGCCGCCGGCAATGCCCGGCTCCATGTCGGGCAGTTCGGTCGGGAAGAAAGAGCTGCCCAGCAGCAGGCCGAAAAGGGCCGTAGGCTTTTTCAACGAGGGCAAGGGGATCACTTCGCCGTCCGGATAGCGGATGGCGCCGGCCTGCGGCGTTCCCGCGGGCCAGGTCACAAACAGCAGCGTTCTGATGCGCACTGCCGATGAGCCCGGTTCGAGGATGAAGTCGTTGCGAAAGCGAAAGCTGGTTTTAACATTGGCGATCGACACCAGGCCCAGGGCCTCGAGGTAGTTGCCGGCTTGCCCCTGCACCCTGATGACGGCCGCTTGCTCGGATGGCAGCTTGCCGTCATCGCGGTAGTCGGCATTCTCGCGTTTGTCGGGATCAAGCACGCAGGGCGTCGACCCGTCGCAAATTATCTCGACCGAGGGCTCGATGCCCCGCGGAAGCTGAGGGCAAAACTCGTCGATCTTGTCTTTGACTCCGCCCAGGCAAATAGCCGGGATAGTCAAGTTGCCGATCGGAAACAGCTCGCCGAACCCGTCCTTGCCGTTGCCGTTGCGGAAACGGGCCTGCGGCCGGTGAACATCGGCGTCCATCAGGCTGCCGCCGAACACCCCGGGACCGACGCTGTTGCCTTGCTGCGGCATGGCAATACGAATGCGATCGTTTTCCAGGATGAAATCACCAAGGTCTGCCAAAGCCGCCGAACCGCCGATCAGCTGTGTGCGGTTATTGACACGATAAGCCTTGGAATACGGAGCGCCGTCGTTGCAGCCCGCGCTCGCAAACCAGGCGACAGCAACCGTAATCACTATTAATCTTTGCGATATCTTCATGATACACCCGTCAATGAGCCGTCTGAGCGGCGGCCGGGATCAGAAGCGAAGCTGCAACATGGCCAGCAGGGCATCGTTTGAGAGAGCCGTGCCATGCATCTCTTCCTTCAGCAAATAGTCAATCATGACCTTGATCCGGCCGGAGTAGAAGTAGGCGTTGACCCCCGCGGCCAGTTCCCACAGGTCGCCCTCGTTGTCGAGGTGAACGTTGTCGTCCATGATCGAAAAACGACAGGCAAGCTCGATGTCGGCGAAGGAAAACGGAAGTACGTAGCCCGCCTGAACCGCCATGCCCCAACGCTCGCTCTCGTCCAGGGTTGAATCGATCGACTCGGGTCGAGTGTCCGGGGTAGACTTGGCCCACAATGCCTCAGCGTAGAAGCTTGCGCCTTTCCACTTGAGGCCCAGATCCGCCCCGGCCGCGTGGATCTCGGAGGCCGGGGCCTGGTTGATGTAGCCGTCCAGTCCGAATCGCCAGCGCAACCCGCCGCGCGTAAGATCGGCCTCGCTCTTGCCCATTTCACCCATTCCGGTTCCCAGGCGCACGACGTACATCAGGCCGTCGTTGAGATCGCCGACGCTGAAACCCGGCGACCCGTTGTAAACGCCGACCGTGTATTCAAACATGCTGACTTTGCCGCCAACAGTTACTCCCACTTGCCTTCCGGGATCGAGCATGGCCGTACCGGTAGCCGCCTCGACGCCGACCCACGGCGCGCGCGACACGAGTTGCATGTCGGCCGAAGAAGTCATCAACATACGGCTGAAGGGCAGCTTTCCGGCCCCGGCTTTGATCCAGGCATAGTTGCACGGCCGCCAAGTTATGCTGGCGTCCTCGAGGGCGTTGCCGCCGCTGTCCTCGTCGATCAGATCAAGCTCGATCTCGTACTCCCAGCTGTCGACGATCTGTCCGCTGACGCCCAGGCGCGCCCGGCGAATGCGAAAACCGTCGCGGCTGAGTTCGTCGCCGTTGCTGGTGTGAGCATCGTCACCCACCAGCCCGGCCATGACCTGCACCCGACCGTGAGCATCCAGCTTGAACTGGCCGTACTGGATCATCGGACTGGGAACGTCGGCCTTCTCCTCGGCCCCGGCCGTCGGCGCCGGGGGAGTGATCTCGCCCGCAGGTTTCCAGTTGGAAGGCGGAGGCACGTCCTTGTTCTCCGGCTCCTCCTGCTGGGCGCGAGCCCCGAAAGATGCAAAAACGAATGCAGCCGCAAAAACCAAAATCGACATGGAGCGCTTGATCATGGGCTTCTCCTGAAAATGAGCTTGTGAATATTGCGCCGATGCTACGTCCAGGTGGTCGGATTTTCAAGCTGTTTCGAACACGAATGGATTGCCGACAACGACCGGGTGGTGGTAGATTCGGACTGCGTCGGAGTACGCGAGGAAGGAAGTTCTCATCAAAGATCCCTTCGGCAATACCCAGGGTTTGAAACCAAACCAGCTCAGGCGCGCCGGGAATCTCTACCGCCGCCGGGTTCGGCCCTGGCAGCTGGTTAGCCCGGAACTTGCGCGCGCCATGGGCGAGCTTTCGCGCGAGTTCGGCCGGCAGCTCGGCGTCCTTCTCGATCGGCGCGGGCACGTCGAGTGGGTCATCATCGGCAACGCTCACAAGATCATTCTTCCCGATCTCGGGCGCCTGCGCGGTGGGCGGGCGCGTTTCAGGGGGCTGCGCCTGGTGCATACCCACTTGAACGACGAGCCGCTCTCTCGCGATGACCTGACCGACCTGTCTCTGTTGCGGCTGGATTATATGGCCGCAGTCTGCGTGGGCGACGACGGTTTACCGGGACAGCTTTTTTTGGCTCACCTGCTGCCCGGTGATCAATCCCGCGAGCCCTGGCGTCTCGTTCAGCTCCACGATCTTTCCGAACTGGATATGGATTTTTTAGCGCAGGTCAACGCACTCGAGAGCGAGTTTTCCCGCAAGGTGGGATTGGCCGTCATGGAGAGCGGGCGCGAGCGGGCTGTTCTGGTTGCTGTCGCATCTCGCGCCTGCGACGGTGAGGACACGCTTGCCGAGTTGGCCGAGCTTGCGCGAACGGCCGACGTGGACATCGCCGGCCAGGTGCTGCAGATCAGGGCGCGACCAGATCCGCATTTTTTAGTCGGCCGCGGCAGGCTCGAGGAACTGGTGGTTGAAACCATGCAGAAGGGCGCCGGGTTGATCGTCTTTGGCTGCGACCTGACCCCGACCCAGGCCAGGGCCATCGCCGACTTCACAGAACTGAAGGTCATCGATCGCACCCAGCTGATCCTCGACATTTTCGCAAACCACGCCAGCAGCAGGGACGGCAAGCTGCAGGTAGAACTGGCTCAGCTCAGGTATCGCCTGCCGCGTCTGACTCGCGAGGACGGTGGCCTGAGCCGCTTGACGGGGGGCATCGGCGGCCAGGGACCCGGCGAGACCAAGCTGGAGATCAACCGCCGCCGGGCCCGCGAACGCATCACCCGACTGGAACGTGAAATCGAAAAGCTGTCGCTCCAACGTGCCGTGCGCCGCGCGCGCCGGGCGAGCAATCGCTTGCCGGTGATCTCGATAGTGGGCTATACCAACGCCGGTAAGTCTACCCTGCTAAACCGCCTGACCCACTCTAAGGTAATCGTCGAGAACAAGCTTTTCGCCACACTCGATCCTACCAGCCGCCGCCTGCGTTTTCCGCGCGAGCGCGAAGTGATCGTGACCGACACAGTGGGCTTCATCCGCGACTTGCCCGACGACCTGTTCAACGCTTTCAGGGCCACGCTCGAGGAGTTGAGTCACGCCGATCTGTTGCTGCACGTGGTCGACGTGAGCGACCAGCAACTCGACGATCGAGTTTGTGCGGTAGAGCGGATCCTCGAGCAACTAGGGCTTTCGCAAGTACCCAGGCTGGTGCTGCTCAACAAGTGCGACCTGCTCCAGGACGAGCGCGGCCCGGTTCTGGCCCGTCGCCTGCGGGGACACCTGATCTCGGCCGAAAAAGAAATAGGCTTTCCCGAGTTCCTCAAAGAGGTCGAGCAAGTCCTGTGGAGCGAAGGCGCGACTTCCAAGGGACACATTTTCGGAAATATGTAGGAGCGCATCGCGATGCGCCCCTTCAATGTTCAGAACCAGAAGGAGAGATCGAACCCGATGATTACGTCGGGCGACGCATTGCGATAGTCGGAGTCGAGAGGAATCGAGACCCAGATGGCGGGCTCGAAGAAGCCGAATTTCAACCTGAAGCCGGGGCTGATGGCCATGAAGGTGCTGGCTCCATCGACGTTGATCGGCGTGTAGCCCTTGAACTCGAGCAGGAAAGCAACCTGGTCGATAATGTGGATACCCGCGGCGGCGGCCCAGATGAAGGCCCCCGAGGTTTCCCTGGTGTCTGTGTCGGAGACGGGTATGTAGACCGCGGGCGCGATCTCGGCCTGAAAGTAGACGATCTGCCCGGGCTTGACCACGTCGAACGTGGCGACGATTGCCATAGACTCCGGAATAAACAAGCCGGGCATCAGGGAGTTCATCGAACCGAAGCCGTGGGCCGCCAACTGCTTGACGCCGGTGCTCATTTCATCGTCGATCCAGGCCGTCGGCAGGTAGACGTCCAGCGACCATCCGGTGTAGATCTCCAGGCTCTTCTCGAAGGGATCCAGGCGGTACTTGACGCCCAGCCCTACATTGCCGATCACGAACTGGCTGGCGTTGTCCGCCGTGTAGTAAGACAGCGGCACTTCCAGACCCAGATATAGCGGCGTATCCGAGAAGGTAAAGCCGCCTCTAACCAGCGTCGAAATGGCCGTCACCTTGGGATCGGTCCCCGGGGCCAGCCAGGCGCTGACCTCCCCGCCGCTGCCGAGGTTGAAGCCTTTCAAGGTAAAGGGCGGGATGATATCTCCCACTCCGCCGGGAACCTCGGTCGTGTCATACCATTGTCCCGAGGCCGGTGCGGCCAGAAGCACGAGAAGAGCTACTGTCAGGAAGCCCGACATGCGCATGGCATCCTCCTCAAAGTCGATTCAATTCTCCGGCCGGACGTCAACCGGGCACATAATCGAAATTTATCGGTAAAAACGCATCTTGGCAAATTATTTGCTCGGAAAAATCGCCCCAGAGAACTCTTGTCTGGGTCATACCGGATTACTGGGCGCAATAGTACTGAAGTACCATGGCCGTCGCCTGTTGCTGACAGGCGACTTTATCGTCCAGACATTGGTTGGCCTGGTCCAGACTTTCCCCCTCGCAGGGTCCGCTGTTCTGCGGAATCGGCTCGCAGGCGCACCCGTCCGTCTGGGCGGGTATCTGCTGTCCTGTATTCCAGCACTGGCAGAAACAGCACTCACCCAGACCGGCGCAACCGGCGTCAAAGCCGGCGTACAATACTTGCAGAGCCTGGTCGCAGACATTGCCGCCGGAAATCTGCACGCTACTGTCATGGCACAGGGGATCGGCCGGGAAGTCGGCGCAGAAACCGGCGCCGCCACCCTCTCCGCAACCTACCATCCAGAAAACGCAGGCTGCTCCCAGTAAAAATACGATCAATATTCTCATGACCGGTCTCCTTGCTGTTTTTTGTAAATATAACACACGTCCCCAACATGCGGAAGCTTCATCGAGATAATACCTTTTTTGTTGACAGCGGCGGGCAGATCCTATTTGTGAATGGCTATTACTCTATTATCATTTTCGCCACACGAAAGGAGTCTAATAATGACACGTATATCCCTAGCAGCAACTGTGTGTCTCCTGTTGGCCGGCCTGGCCCCGAGCGCCGTTGCCAGCGAATCACGATCTCAAGCGCTTCTTTACAACCTGGCCTTCGAGGATCAGACAGACGTCTTTCTGTTTCCCAACTTGTTGCCGCAATACGAGGGGCTTTACTTTCATCTGCCCCGGGCGGTGTCAAATGTCTACGGCGGCCTGATCTTCAACCTGGCCGATGACAGCTCGCTCGGCTTGTTCGTTCACCGTACCCTGGCCACCGCCTTCGACCAGTACCGGCTGTCCGCCACCGACATGACCAACTACCTGGGCTACACCGTCTTCAACGGCGGCAACTCCCAGGAGCCCCACCTGGCCGGGCAACTCTTCGACCTGATGTACGGCACCGGCAAGTGGGGGCTGGGCCTGCGCCTGCACTTGTGGTCGGACGTCAGCAGCCAGGATGCGCCGCTGGCCGATCCGGCCGAGCTGGCCACGGCGATCACCGGCGAGATCAACGCCGGCTTTCGCGTCATGGATGGCTTGAACATGCGCGCTTCCATCGGACTGCGCAACGTTTCGGACAACTACATGGGCGTCATGTTCAGGTTCGGGGCCAGATACATGTCTCCGGAAGAAAAGCGTATCCGGCCGGTGTTCGCAGCTCAGCTCGAATTCGGCATGCTGATCCCCGACACGGGCGACAACGATTTCGCCTTCTGCCTGCCGCTCAAGGGCGGCCTGCGCCTGACCGCCATCGAGGATGTGCTCTACATCGGCCTGCTGGGTGGGCTGGAGCTACAGATGTACGCACCCGGAGCGGGCGACAATCGTTTCGGGCTGGTGGCTCCCATTCTGGAAATGGCGGTCGAATGGTACGCGCTGAGCTGGCTGCAGTTGCGCACGGGAATCAAGGGCGGATACGGGGTGCAGTTGGCCGGCGACCCCGGCGACAACATGCCCAAGCACGAGCAGCTCGGCTTCAGCTCCGGAGTGGGTATCCCGCTGGGTCCTTTCTCCATTGATGCAGTCGTCCAGTACAGCCTGTGGCAAGACGGGCCATGGTTCGTGGGAGGGACGCCCGGCTTGTTCGCCGGTGTAAGCCTGTCCTACAACTGGGGCAAGGGATTCAGTCAGCCCGCCGGCAAGCCGGAGCCGGAAGCCGCGCCCACAGCCCCGGAAGCCAAGCCCGCGCCCGCCGCCCCGAAAGCCAAGCCCGAGGCGACCAGGCCGGTGATAACTCCGGCGGCGAAGGAAAAACCCGCCGCGGCCGCCAAGGAGAAACCCGCCGAGAAAAACAAGCAAGACGAGAAGGCCAATTTCGAAGGCTGGCATTAGGCCGGCGCCGGTCCTGTAGCCGACCGGAAACCATCGCATCCCGTATTGATGGGTAAGACAACCAACCACGAATTGCAGCTGGTCGACCTGGATCTCGATCGACCGGGTTACCGGCGTTTTATAAGTTGCTGGGTATGTCGAAGCGACCTGGTGACCTTTATAGTCGATCCGGGACCTCGGGCAAGCGCGGACAAGCTGGTTTCCGAGCTTCACAGACTGGGTATCGATTCGGTCGACTACGTCTTGCTGACCCACATCCACCTGGACCACGGCGGTGGTTCAGCGCAAGTGTTGTCCGCTTTCCCGAAAGCCAGGCTCTACTGCCATCCCAAAGGCCGGCGCCACCTCGCGGATCCGTCAGGCCTGTGGAAGGGTTCGCAGGCAGCCATCGGTGAAATTGCAGACCTGTACGGCAAGCCGGACCCCGTGCCCGCCGGACGAATGGCCGAAGATGCAGAGCTTTCGGAAAGAGGCATCCAGGTGGTGCCCACCCCCGGCCACGCATCGCACCATGCCAGTTTCCAGGCTCACCAGATCTTGTTTGCGGGCGAGGCCATCGCCACCCGCATGATTACGCCCGGCGGTAAGACCTACCTGCGTCCCGCCACTCCGCCGCGTTTTTTACCCAAGATATTTTTCGAATCGCTGGATCGCCTGGAAGCTTTGGAACCCGAACCCGTGCGCACCGCCTTTGCCCACTACGGCGAGGCTCCCGGAGTTCGGAGCTTTTGCCGGATGGCCCGCGAGCAGCTGCAGATCTGGATCGACCTGGTGCGTAGAATGCACGGCGCGGGAAAACTGGAATTTCCGCAGATGTTCGATGCGCTGCTCGAAATCGACCCCTTCTTCGGCCAGGGACTCTTCCAGGAGCTTCCGGCCGATATCCAGGATCGCGAGCGCTACTACGCAACAAACAGCCTTCAAGGAATAGTCCAGTTCGTGAGTGACACACAATCGTCATGAAAATCCCATGCGCTCGAACGGGATCCTGAGATCGTCGGGCAACGGAGATCTCAAGACCAGCTGCTCGCCGCTCACTGGATGGGGCAATGCCAGGCGGCAGGCGTGCAACGCCAGGCGGCGCAGGCAGTAGTTTTCGGCGAGTTCCCGGTTCAAGGCTCCCTTGCCGTAGTTGGCATCGCCGATCAGCGGATGACTGATGTGTTTGAAGTGCCTGCGAATCTGGTGCAGGCGGCCAGAGTGCGGCCTGACCTCTATCAATGAGACCGTTCGCGGCCGGCACTCGGCCGATGCCAGCAGCCGGTAAAAAGTCGCGGCGGCAAGGCGCTTTCCCCCGGGCTTGCCGGGGATGGGATGGTTGATCACACCCTGTACGGCCGGGCGGCCTCTTACAAGCGCCAAATAAAGTTTCTCGATCTCTCCGCGCCGTTGCATCAGGTTGAGCCTGCCCGCAGTCTCGCTCTCCAGGGCGAAGAGCACGATCCCGCTGGCTCCGCGATCGAGTCTTTGTATAGGATAGGCCTTGCTGTTTCCGGTAATCCGGCACACCAGATCGCATAGCGTCAGCGGGTCGCGTCCCCAGCCGCGATGAACGAGCATGCCCGACGGCTTGTCGACGGCCAAGATTGCGTCGTCGAGGTAGATTACAAATTCGCTCTCAGTCTTGCAGGCAGCGGACATCGAGAACATTGCCGGTCAGGCGCCGGATACCCTCCACTGCGGCCCGGGCGGCGGACAAAGTCGAGATAATCGGTATACGGTGCTCAATGGCGGCCCTTCTTAAAGCGTGCTCGTCGTAAAAAGACGGCCCGCCCAGGGGCGTGTTGATCACCAGATCCACCTGGCCGTTGTGAATGCGGTCTGCAATATGGGGACGGCCCTCGTTGACCTTGTAGACCATGCGCGCATCCAGCCCCTCGGCCTGCAAGCGCTCGGCGGTGCCATGGGTACCGAGCAGGGTGAAGCCCAGTTCGGAAAAATCGCGCGCTATCGCAACCATCTCGTCTTTGTCGCGATCGTTCACCGAAATGCAGACTGTCCCGTGTACCGGAAGCGTCTGCCCGGCAGACATCATTCCCTTGGCGAAGGCCAGTCCGAACTCGTCATCGCGCCCGTAGGCCTCTCCGGTCGAGCGCATCTCGGGACCCAGCACCGGATCGAAGCCCGGAAAACGGTCGAACGGAAACACCGGCACCTTGACCGCGAATCCCTTCGGCCGCGGTTCTGCGGAAAGTCCCAACTCGTCCAGTTTGCGGCCGGCCATTACCCGGGCGGCCAGCTTGGCGAACGGAATTCCACAAGCCTTCGACAGGAAAGGCACCGTGCGGCTGGCCCGCGGGTTGACCTCGAGCACATAGACCTCGTCCTCGAAGACGGCGTACTGCACGTTCATCAGCCCGCACACGCCCAACTCGAGGGCCAGATCGCGCGTCTGACGGCGGATGGTCTCGAGGTGCCTGTCCTCGATTTTCCAGGTAGGCAGGACGGCCACCGAGTCACCCGAGTGGATACCGGCCTGCTCGAGGTGCTGCATGATGCCGCAGATGACAACCCGCTCGCCGTCGGCTAATGCGTCGACGTCCACCTCGAATGCGTCTTCCAGGAAGCGATCTATCAGAATCGCGCGTCCCGCTGCGACCTCGACCGCCCGGCCGAGGTAGTCGTTCAGACGGCCTTCGTCGTAGCAAACGGCCATGGCCCGCCCGCCCAAGACGTAGGACGGGCGCACCAGCACCGGGTAGCCAATCTGCTTTGCCACCTCGCGGGCCTCGTCGGCGGTCATGGCCAGCCCGTAGTCGGGCCGTGAGATCTCGAGCCGGTCGAGCAACTTTCCGAAGCGCCCGCGGTCTTCCGCCAGGTCGATCGCCTCGGGCGAGGTGCCCATGATCTTGGCCCCCGCCGCCGCCAGCGGGCCGGCCAACGCCAACGGAGTAGCGCCGCCGAACTGGACTATCAGCCCCTCGGGCCGCTCGCGGTCTACTATCTCCAGTACGTCTTCCGCGGTCAACGGCTCGAAATACAGCCGGTCGGATATGTCATAATCGGTCGAGACCGTTTCCGGGTTGCAGTTGACCATTATGGTCTCGAAACCCTCTTCCCGCAGTGCCTGCGTGGCGTGGACGCAACAGTAGTCGAATTCGATACCCTGGCCGATACGGTTGGGCCCGCCGCCCAGGATGATGACTTTGCGCCCGTCGCCCGGCGCCATCTCGTCTTCGTCCTCGTAGGTCGCATACAAGTACGGCGTGGCCGCCGCGAACTCGGCCGCGCAGGTGTCGACAGTCTTGTAAACCGGCAGGACACCCAGTTCGTGCCTGCGCGAGGACACCTGCGCCTCATCCGTCCCGGTCAAATAGGCTATCTGCATATCGGAGAAACCGTCCCGCTTTGCCCGGCGCAATATGTCTTCACCCAGCGGCGCATCTGCGCCTGAAATCTCCCGCTCGAGCGTGACCAGTTCTTCAAGTTGATGCAAGAACCAGGGGTCGATTGCGGTCGCCCGCCGTACCTGGTCGACGCTCATGCCGGCCTTGAAGGCGCCGCGCACCCAGAACAGGCGCGCCGGGTGTGCTCTTACCAGGTTCTCGTTGATGCGGTGAGGATCGATCCAGTCACGCCCGTCGGCGCCCAGCCCGGCCCGTCCGACTTCGAGCGAGCGCAACGCCTTCTGCAGCGCCTGCTTGAAGTTGCGCCCAATAGCCATCACCTCGCCCACCGAGCGCATCTGTGTGTCGAGCGTGTCGAGGGAACCGGGAAATTTCTTGAAGGTGAAACGCGGCACCTTGACCACCACGTAGTCCAGCGCGGGCTCGAACGAGGCTGGTGTCTCCCGGGTTATGTCGTTGCGGATCTCGTCCAGCGTCAACCCGACGGCCAGCTTGGCGGCGATCTTGGCGATCGGAAAACCGGTCGCCTTGGAGGCCAGCGCGCTCGAACGCGATACCCGGGGATTCATCTCGATCACCACCATGCGCCCGGTCTCGGGGTGTACGGCGAACTGGATGTTCGATCCCCCGGTCTCGACGCCGACCCGGCGGATGACCCTGCGGGCCAGATCGCGCATCGCCTGATACTCGACGTCGGACAGGGTCATGGCCGGCGCAACGGTGATCGAATCGCCGGTATGCACACCCATAGGATCAACGTTTTCGATCGAGCAGACTACTACGAAGCGATCCTTTCGATCGCGCATGACTTCGAGCTCGAACTCCTTCCAGCCCAACAAGCCCTCTTCCACCAACACCTCGCCGATCGGCGAGGCGTCCAGGCCCCTCGATACGATCTGTTGCAACTCACCGACATTGTAGGCCACTCCCCCGCCCTCGCCTCCCAGGGTAAACGAGGGTCGCACGACCACCGGGTAGCCGATCTCGGCAACTTGGGCCTCGGCGGCATCGACCGAAGAGGCCAAAAAAGATCGCGGCACATCCAGCCCCTCGGCCGTCATGGCCGAGCGGAAAAGACGCCGGTCCTCGGCCACGCGGATGGTCTCGAGCCGGGCGCCGATCATACGTGTGCCGCTTTCACGCAGGATACCGGTTTCGGCCAGTTTGACCGCCAGGTTGAGCGCCGTCTGTCCGCCCACCGTGGGCAGCAGGGCGTCGGGCCGCTCGCGCTCGATGATCTTGGCGATGCTCGAAACAGTCAGCGGCTCGATGTAAGTGCGATCGGCCACCTCGGGATCGGTCATGATCGTGGCCGGGTTGGAGTTGACCAGAACGACCTGGTAGCCCTCGTCGCGGAGCGCGCGGGCAGCCTGGGTACCCGAATAGTCGAACTCGCAGGCCTGGCCGATGACGATCGGCCCCGAGCCGATGATCAGGATCCTGTGAATGTCCTCACGCCTGGGCATGCGGGCTCCAGTGCTCGAGCGTGTCGCTGAAACGGTCGAAGACGGCGGCGGCATCAGAGGGCCCGGGACACCCCTCGGGATGGAACTGCACCGCGATCAGACCCAACTCGGGCGCGCTGAAGCCTTCGAGTGTGCCGTCGTACAGGCTGGTGTGCGTAAGCTCGACCTTGCCGGGAGGCAGGCTCTTGGGGTCGACCGCAAAACCGTGATTCTGGGCGGTTATCCAGACCTGTCCATTTAGCTCGTTGCGAACCGGGTGATTCCCGCCATGGTGGCCGAAGCGCATCTTGTAAGTCTTTGCCCCCATTGCCAGTGCCAGGATCTGGTAGCCCAGGCAAATGCCCAGGACCGGCAGTCGGCCAATGAGTTGGGCCGCGGTCTGGATGCCCGTCTCGACCGCGGCCGGATCTCCCGGCCCGTTGGATAATACCAGGCCGTCCACGCCTAGGCCCAAGACCGCCTCGGGAGCCGAACCGGCCGGCAACACCTCGACTTCGATCCCGCGGCCGGTCAGGCTGCGCAGGATTCCGCGCTTGACACCGAAGTCAACCAGGGCGACACGCTTGTACTTGTTTGTCTTGGGCACAAAGACGTAGGGCTCCTTGGTGGTCACCCGGCCCGTCAAATCACGACCGGAAAGCGCAGGCGAGGCGAGCACCTTCTCGAGCGCCTTATCGCTCGAGTGATCCCGGCTGAAGATGCCGGCGCGCATCGCGCCTTGTTCGCGAATGTGGCGCGTCAGCGCCCTGGTATCCACTTCAGTGATACCGATGATACCGCGCTTTTGCAGCCACTCGTCGAAGGTGCCCAGCGAACGGTAGCTCGAGTCGATCGCCGAAAGCTCGCGCACAATCACGCCGCTCAGCGAAGGCCAAGGCGCCTGGTCATCATCGTCGCAGACACCGTAGTTGCCGATCTGCACCGAGGTAAAAGCGACGATCTGTCCGCAATAGGACGGGTCGGACACGATTTCCTGGTAGCCTGTCATCGAGGTGTTGAAGACCACCTCGCCCAGCGCCTCACCCACGGCACCCATCGGCGAGCCGCGAAAGACGCGTCCGTCCTCCAGCACAACTATCGCCTGGCGGTGTTCCATGCGCTTCCAGATCTCACGACCCGGCCCGCCTGTCAAGGACGTCTGTGTGCAACTTTCTTTCAGCTGTCGAGAACCGAGTGCAGGGCATCTTTGAGTTTTGTAAACTCGTAGGGTTTTTGCAGGAACCCGGCCAGGCCCTTGCCGGTGAAACGGCTGGTCGCCTCTTGCTCGTTGTAGCCGCTGCACAAGATAACCTTGATGTCGGGTTTGATGCGCCGCAACTCGCGGAAGGCCTCCTCTCCGCTCAGGCGCGGCATGGTCATATCGAGCAGTACCAGGACGATCTCTTTGTGGTGCTTTGTGAAGATCTCGATCGCCGCGGCGCCGTCCTCGGCGCTAACGGTCTCGAAACCCAGCTTTGCAAGCATCGCCTCGACAACATCGCGCACGGCAGGCTCGTCATCCACAACCAGTATGGCGCCCTCCCCTTGCCAGTCGGGTTTTACCGTGGGATCCACGTCCAGCGTCTCGACCGGGCCGCCGTCCTCGGGCAACAGGACCTTGAAAGTCGTGCCCTTGCCGACTTCGCTGTAGATCTTGATCGCCCCGCCGTGACCGCGCACGATGCCGAGCACGGCCGCCATGCCTAGTCCGCGCCCGGCGAACTTGGTCGAAAAAAACGGGTCGAATATCTTCGCCCGGGTTTCGCTATCCATGCCACAACCGGTGTCGGACACCTCGAGGCAGATATATCGTCCGGCCGACAGTCCGTCGTCGAGAAAGGTCGTCGAAAGATATTCGCGGTCGGCGTCGATCACGCCGCTGGCCAGCGTGATTACTCCGCCCTGTTCGCCCAGGGCGTCCGAGGCGTTGGTGATCAGGTTCATCAACACCTGGCGAAGCTGGTTTATATCTACGTTGATCGACGGCAGTTGGCGGGCCAGGTCGTATTTCAGGTAAGCCTTCTTCGAAATCGAAACCTGTAGCAGCTGGCCCATGTCGATGATCAACTCGTTCAGATCGATCGACCTGACGACGAAGCGGCCCTTGCCCGAATAGGCCAGCATCTGGTTGCACAAGTCGGACGCCCTGAGCGAGGCGCTCTTTATCTCCTCGATGCTGCCCACGGCCTGAGAAGTCGGCGCCAGGTCGAGCAGTGCCAGGTCGGCGTTGCCCAGGATGACCATCAGCAGGTTGTTGAAATCGTGGGCTATGCCGCCGGCCAGCACTCCCAGGCTCTCGAGCTTCTGCACGTGTCGCATCTGCTCGGTTAGCCTGCGGCGCTCCTCGGCCGAGCGCTTGCGCTCGGTGACGTCCCTAACCATGGCCATCAACAGGCGCTCGCCGGAGATCTCGAGCACATTCAGAGTCACCTCGGCTTCGAAGAGCGTTTTATCCTTGCGACAGTGTTGCCATTCGAAGGAGATCGGCCCGCCCGAGACGGCGGCCCGGATCTTCTCGATGGCTTTCTGCTTCGAGTCGCGCCCGTCCGGCTGCTTGGCTGGCGAGAAGGAATAAGGCGGACGCCCGACTATGTCCTCGCGCCGGCAGCCGAACATCTCGCAGGTCTTTTCGTTGCAGTCGATGAAGATGTCGTCGCGCATCAGAAAGATCGCGTCGCCGGCCCCGTCGAAAAGCGTGCGGTAGCGCCGCTCGCTGTCTAATAGATGCCTGCGGCGCAGCAAATCCCGGCGCATCAAAAAAGACACAAGCAACGCCAGCAACAGTCCGGCTATTAAAGTAATATCGCCGGCGCTCGAAGTGGCCGCGGCCAGAAACGCCGGCGACGGGGCGATCCGAAGCACCCAGGGCCTGTCGGCCACCTCCACCGGAAGCTCGACCTGGTAGGGCCATTCGTCGGACGGCCCGCCGTTGATTCTGTATACCAGCGCTCCATTAACCTCTCGAAGCTCGCAGCGGAAGCGCCGGCGCAGTGTTTCTTCGGACAGGCACTGGTCTACCAGCTTGTCGACTCTGAAGACGCCGTTGTAAAACCCGACCTTGCGGCCCTGGGCGTCTTGAACCACGGCATAGGCGGCGAAGCCCTTGCCTCCCTGGAGCAGGTCGAGGACAGGTGTTCGGATGAGCTTGCCGCTGCGCTCCGCCCTGGAGACGGCTTCGGCTACACCGTCGGCCGGGTGCTTGTGCAAGTCCTTGTCGAGAGCGGGCCGGTTGCCCTTTTCGGGCACTACAATCCTGATCACCCAGTCACGATCGATCCAGTTTATTGCCTGGAAGCCCTGGAAAAGCTCCAGCGCGGCGGATGCCTCGGCACGAAACAGATCGGCCGCCGAGACGATCTCCGGGCGCCATTCTTTCGCCAGATAGCGTAAGATCGAAAGGCGGTCTTCTATCCAGGCCTCGAGCCGCAAGGCAACGTGGGTAGCGGTAACATCCGTCTCGACCCGCAAGCGCTGGCTTTCCTGTTTGCGGGTCGCCCACCACAGGGCAAAGACGATCGCGGTGATTGCCAACAGGACACCCAGCGGCAGCCAGGTCTCCCGGCCAGGCCCGCGACTTCTTCCCGCCTGTGATATTCCCAACATGGAAGGCCTCCCCTGCTCAACAAGTCGGAGTATATGTCCCCCCTTGCGGACCCGTCAAACCGTTTGATGCACGTCTTGACAGTGGCCGCATAATTTGATTCGATTCAGACACAAAGTATTTTGCAACCCGAGCAGTCTGCAAAGGTGAAAACATGAAGAATCTTGCGGCAGTCTTCGTGGCCCTGGGCCTTGTCGCCCTGCCCCGGGCGGTATGGTCCGGCGCCTTCGAGGAGCATACTTCCTGGCAACACGAGCCCCGCCTGGAGACGGCCAAGGGCATCTCGCTGGGCAAGTCGGTGATCGAGGTTTCCATGGGCTACCGCTACCTGTACAGCGACGCCTATTTCGACTCGGACGCCAAGATCGGCTCGGCCCCCATGAAGTACAGCATGTCGATCCTGGACATCCAGGGAGCATTCGGATTCACCGAGAATTGGACGCTGTGGGTCGATATCCCGATAGTCTGGAGCACCGAGCGCGATGCCGCGCGCGCTCGCTCCGCCGAAGGAGAGATGGGAGACAGCCAGGTGGGGCTGCTCTACCAGTTTTTCAGGCGCAACGATCCAACCTTGTCCATGGGCATGGGCCTGCGCTGGAAGCTGCCTACCGGCAACGAGGCGGCGGGCGCCAAGAACGTCAATATCACCGGCACCGGCAGCACCGATGTCGAGCTTTACTATATCGGACGCTCCCAGCTATTGCGCTTCTTGTCGATAGACTGGTCGGGCGGCTACAACATCCGATTTCCGGGCACGGTGCAGTACCTTTCAGATCGGCAGTCATACATAACCAACGCCTTTCTCGACCTGGGAGACGAGCTTTTTCTGAAGGTGGGCGCGACGGCCGCCATCGAGATGCTGGCCTTCAGCCTGTCGGCCGAATTCCGCTATCGATTCCCGACCAAGGTCGGCATGCCCGAGTACCGAGCCGAAATCCTCGACTGGACGGTTCCGAAAAACGGAAACTCCCGAGAGCAGGACACCTTCATCATCTATAACGGCGCGAACTATGCCGACTGGGGCGTTCACCAGAGACTCGATCCGACGCGGCCGCTGGTATCCAACGCCGGTTACTTATTCACGCTCACGCCGCGGATCCTGTTCAGGCCTTTCGACTGGCTCGATCTCGACATCTATGCCCGCTTCCACCTGGCCGGCAAGAACTCGATTTATCTCACGGACAAGGACGGCGATAATTCGACCTTCGACAACTTCATGCCCATGCAGGCCATTGGAACCAAGCTGGGCAACAGCGTGATCATGGGAGAAGCGGGCGCCAACTGCACCGTCCGCTGGTAAACGCTTTCCGGGCGAAGCGCCGAGGAGAAGACATGAGACGCACAGGCACGAGCGGCATGCTTTTGGTACTTATGCTGCTGGGCATATTGGCGACGCCGGGCGGCGCACAAGCGCGCTTCTTCTACCAGAATTCTTTCCCGGACGTCGACTGGCTGGTATTCGAAACCGAGCACTTCAGGATCTACTACTACCCCGAAGTGGAATGGACGGCCAGAATGATGGCCAAGTACGCCGAGATCGCCTACCCCAAGATCACCGGCCTGTTCGAATATCCCCTCAAGGAAAAGATCCACATCGTCATCCGCGACCAGGAAGACTACTCCAACGGCTGGGCGCTTTACTTCGAGGACCAGGTCACTGCCTGGGCCACTCCTTTGTACTACATCCTGCGCGGGCGCCAGGAGTGGATTCCGGACATGTTCACCCACGAGTTCACCCACATCGTTTCGCTCAAGGCCAACGACTGGAAGGCCGAAAGCTCGGTGGTTATGGTCGGTCAGGGCCTGGTCGAGGACGGTGTGCATAACGTCGATTTCGGCATCCAGCTGGTTTTCGGCGCCAGCGCCCCCTTCTTCTGGACCGAGGGCGTCGCCGAGTACGGCACCCACCTGGCCGGCTTCAACTGGTGGACGACCTCGCGCGACATGCATCAGCGCATGAGCATGCTCGAGGACAACTACCTCGACTACGACGAGATGTACTCCCGTAATTTCTCGTCCTCCTTCGACGGAGAGCGCGGCTACCAGCAGGGCTACACCATGGGTCTGTACGTGATGGAGAAGTTCGGCAAGGAGAAATACGCCCAACTGGCCATCAACTCAGGCAACAAGGGCCACCTGATCTGGGACAAGAACATCGAAGAAGTGCTTGGCGTCGACGGCCGCAAGCTCTTCGCCGGCTGGCTGGCCTGGATGAAAGATCGCTACCAGCGCCAGACCGCCCCGATCCGCAAGGATGAGCATATCGGGTTTCCGCTCGGGCCGCAGTCAAAAGAGGGATACGTCGAGGTCCTGGACAAGCTGCCCGACGGGCGCTGGAAAGTGAAGCTCAGCGGCCAGGCCTGCATTCCGCCGGAGTATCAAGAAAAGGATACTCTCGAAAAAATGGCCATAGCCATTTACGGCGATCCCGAAAAGACCGATGAGCTTTCGAAGCTGTCACCGCAGCAGTTGTTGTCCACGATCGACAAGTTCCTCGGCGGCGACAAGAAGAAAGAAAAAGACTTCGACGACAAGTTCAAGGACATCCGGGACAAGTACAGCTGGATGCCGTCGAAGACAGTCTACTGGAACAAGAAGCAGCGCAAGGCCGCCATGGAGGCCCAGGGCCAGTGGCAGCAGTATCCGCGTTACACGGCCGACGGCAAGTGGCTGGCGCACACCACGCGCCGGGCGTTGATTCTCGAGCCCGTCCCGATCGAGGAACAGGAACAGTTCTCGGGGTTGTGTATCTCCAAAGAGGCTGCCGAGAAGATAGCCGACGACACCAAGACCATCACGGGCGCCTCGAGCTTCTTGGGATATGGCTTGAGCCCCGACAGCAAGAAGGTTGTCTTCAGCTCGATGAGTTGTCCCAACACCTTTCTGCCTTGCGTCAGTCTCGATGGCTACTACCGAATGGACCTTTACGAGTACGACATCGAGAGCGAGGAAATCGAGCGGCTCTCGCGCAGGCTGAGGGCCTACCAGCCGGCTTATTCGCCGGACGGTAAGACGATCGCCTTCGTACACATTGAAGACGGCCAGAACCACCTGGGTCTGATGCCGGCCGGCGCGCGCGAGGTATCCCCCGACGGCAAGTGCGTGATCGACGGCCGCGAGATGAACAACTGCGTAAAGTGGCTTATCAAGAAACACGACGGCACCTTGCTGGGCCAGCCGTCGTTCAGTCCCGACGGATCGAAGATTGTGATCGACCTCTATCGCAACCACCAGCAAGACGTCTGGATGCTATCGAGCGACGGCAGTGATTTGCATCCCGTCACTTGGGACAGGGCCGAAGATCGTGACTCCCGCTTCACTTCGGACGGCCGGCAAATTCTCTACGCTTCCGACCGCTCTGGAATCTTCAACACCTACCTGCTCGATATCGAAAGCGGCAAGGTCAAGCAGTTGACCAACGTGCTCGGGGGTACCTACAACCCATTCTTGACTTCAGAAGGCGACCTGCTCTATTCCTACTTCACCTCTTATGGATTGAGGCTTTACGGTCTGCGCAAGCAAGATTTCTACAACAAGGATATCGACGCCGGCTACGACGTATCAAAGGCAGAGGTGGCCCGCGACCTGGCCTACCAGGAACCCTTGCCGCAGATACGCGAACAAAGCGAAACATACAACCCCTTCAGCCCGCGCAATTGGGAGCCGCCGTTCGGTATCCCGCTTTTCATCTACGAGCGGCGCGGGGTGCAGATCGGAGGGCAGTTGTTGCTGGTCGACACCCTCGACAAACACCTTTTCACGAGCACGGTTCTTCTGGGGCAAGAGTCGCTTTACTCGGCGGCCTATGTGAACAACTTCTGGTATCCAACTTTCATGGTAGGCTGGACGCATCTCGAGATGACCTACGAGTTTGCCCAGGGTTTTACTTCCAGCCAGCTCGCTCCATCTAGATCCGAGCCGCATTTCGCGCCGCCGATCAATTTCAAGAACCGACAATCGATCGACTTCGGCTTCGCCGGCATCGACTACAAGTTCGCCCCGCAGTTCGGCATCAAGGCCAACTATGTCTACCGCCACCTGACTTCAAAACGTTCCTCCGGCACCAAGGACCAGGCCTTTCTGACCAACAACTCCTACTCGATCGGGTTGGCCTACCAGGACGTCAGCCAGCGCGGTCCCGAGGCCGACATCAACCCGCGCGGCGGCCGCAAGATCAATCTCGACTACGCATTCATCCGCACCGGCTTGCCCACAAAGGACTGGGCCGACGTCGAATGGTTGGGACGCTCCAACCCTCCGGGTGACAACTCGGACGACTACCAGTCGCATGAACTACAGATTGGCTACACCGAGTACATTCCCATCTCGTGGTGGAACGAGAAAGGCAAACACACGCTGCAGTTGCACATGCGCGGAGGCTGGATCGACCGCAACGTCCACCGCTGGGACGAGTTCTTCGCGGGCTCCCTGCACCCCCTGCGCTACGTGCCCACCTTCTCGACCACCCAGGAGTTCGCCGGCTACGAAGACTTCAGCCTGCGCGGCGAGACAATGCTTATTTTAGCCGTCAGCTACCGATTTCCGGTGCTGCGCAACATAGATCGCCGTTTCGGCCCCTTCTACTTCGTCAGCCTGTGGGCCGAGATCTCGGGCACGGCCGGCAACTTGTGGGGCTACACCGCGGATTTCAAACGTGACAAGTACGGCAACATCATGCGCAACCCCCAAAGCTATTGGGATCCGGCCGTCATTCCCGGCTCGATAAGGCGCGAGCGACCTTTCTTCGACATATCGTCCAAGAACGGCAACTACATGCTCTACGACATCTCCTTCACTTTGAAACTCAAGGCGATGCTCTTCGGCACCAACAGGTGGAACAGCTTCATCCGTGTGGCCTACGGACTGAACGACATAGTCGGACAGTACGAGGTTAACGACGACAACGCTTTCGTCGACGCCTACCCCAATAACGCCCTCTACGCCGAGACCGAGCCCAAGAGCCTGCGGCTGGCTATCGGTATCGGTTCGGACTTTGACTAGTATATGAAGTGCTTCGCTGCTGGTATCTTGATCGCGCTGGCGCTTGCGGGATCGCCGCCTGCACAGACCGGTCTGTCCAAGCTGGGACCCGGATTGATTCGTATCTTTCAGCGGCCCGATTCATCAAGCGCCGAGATCACCCTGATGACCGTCTGGAAGCATGCCTCGGACGTGCCGGCGGACGCGGGCCCGTGTCTCGGCCGTGTATGCGTGCTGCGAACACGGGCTTCGGCCCTTTCCGATTTGACGGCCAGGCAGGAACTGGTTGTCGCCCGCATGCCGCTGGTCTTCAGGCCGCGGATGAACCTGGCGGGTCCGCAGGCGGGGCTGAACCAGGCCCGCAACGAATCAGGTCTTACCGGCAACGGCGTACTGATCGCTGTTATCGACACCGGAGTCGACTGGACCCATCCCGACTTCATAGACGGGCAAGGACGCACCAGGGTGGCCTGGCTGCTCGATCAGACGCAACCTGCGCGGGGCGAGTTTTTGGATCTGGAAGCCGTCGGCGGCGGGGCGGTTTACTCGGCCGAAGAGTTGCAGGGCGTCCTGGACTCGGGAGCCGGGCCGGCCCTGGGCGCGGCCAAGGACGTCATCGGACACGGCACGCACGTGGCCGGGATCGCTGCCGGATCGGATGCCGTCTACACCGGCGCCGCGCCGCGCTCTCGCCTGATCGTGGTCAAGGCGATTAACGACGACCTGAGCGGCTTCGGCGAGGAGCGCGTGCTCGAGGCGCTGGCATTCGCCGATCGTGTCGCCAGGCGCGAGCATCAACCGCTGGTAGTGAATCTCTCGCTGGGCACCCAGATCGGCGCCCACGACGGCAGCGATGCTTTGGAGCTTGCGCTTTCCGAGCTTGCCGCCGGACAGGGCCGCGTCGTGACCGTCGCCGCCGGAAACGATTTCGACCTCGATCTGCACGCCCGGGCAGCGGTAGCCGACTTTGCTCACCCGGCTGTTTTCCGCCTGAATATTCCGGCGAGCGGCAATCCTTCCGCCTACAAACCCGAATCGCTGACGGTCGATTTCTGGCACAGCGGTTCGGGCCGGCTGGAGGTGGTGGTGGTGACGCCCTCGGGCGAGGCGGTCGGTCCGGTCGGCTCGGCCGGTCCCTACGGCCTGGAGACCGTCACCGCCGACGGCGGCCTGAACATCGATTGCCTGGCCGAACCCGATCCTGTAAACGGCGATCTGCGCACGCTTGTCACCATCGCCGGCGAGGCGGGCCAACCGCTTACGCCCGGCGCCTGGAGAATCGTCTTTTCAGGCAAGGCCGAGAGGATCGACGGCTGGATAGGCGACTCGAACATGACTAATCCATGGCCGCGTTTTCTGGATCACGTCGATCGCACGGATCTGGTCGGGCCGCCGGCGACGGCGCTCGGTGTAATCGCGGTGGGCGCTTTCGTCTCGCGCACGGATTGGACCGATGTCACCGGCAACGACTGGTCGGTGGATGCGCAGGAAGGCGAGCTGAGCTGGTTCTCCTCGCCCGGCCCCACGCGCGACGGGCGGCTGAAGCCCGAGCTGGCGGCGCCCGGTCTGATGATCGCGGCGGCTCTCAGCAGCGACAGCGATCCGCGCATGCCGATTTCGACCTTCTACGCCGCGGGCACCCAGCGCAATGTGCTGGGCGACGGACGGCACGCTTTGGCCGGCGGCACCTCGATGGCCGCCCCGCTGGCGGCCGGGGCGGCGGCGCTGATCCTCGAACGAGATCCTACTTTGAGCGGCACCGTAGTGCGCGACATGCTGGCGGTATCCACGGCGACCGACGAGCACACCGGGCGCGTCCTTTTCAAAGACGACTGGGGATTCGGCAAGCTGGACGCACTCAATCTTGTCGCCCTCGGCGAAGCCGGCCGCGTCCCGGGAAAACCTGACCCCGAGCAAAGCCTGTGCGGAGTGGCGCAGCCCTGGCTGATGCCGCTTGCAGACGCTGCAATTTTTGCTGTTGCCGTTCCCCGTGACGCGCAGGGCTTGCCGCTCGGCCCGGGCCGCAAGGTTGAGATTGAGGCCCTAGGTGCAAAGATCGAAACTCCCGCACAAGACCTCGGCAACGGCATATACCTGGCCCGCCTGTCCGGTCCCGGCCGTCGCGGCGCTGACGTCAAACTCGTCTGCCGCGCAGACGGAGTTACAATGCAAGCGGGCCCCAGGGTCCGCCTGGCCGCATCTTACCAGGAGCTCTTCGGCAGCGGTATGACCGGCGGCGCCTGCAACACGGCGGGCGGGACGAGCACCACGACACCGGCGCTGCTCGCGTTCTTGCTGGTTTGGCTGTGGCGGCGCGCCGGCGGGCGCCGGTTCGCGCATACCTGAAGTTCAGTCGTCCTGCTCGCCTGCGTATCTTTCCCTGAGCACCCGGTGCAGGATCTTGCCTGTTCCGGTGCGCGGCATCTGGTCGGGTTTTATGAAACATACCGACTTTGGCCGCTTATAGGAAGCCAGCCGGCCGCGGCACAAGTCGACTATCTCGCTTTCTTGGCAACTGCAGCCTTCCTTGAGGATCACGACGGCCCGTACGGCCTCGCCCCACTTCTCGTCGGGCAGGCCGATCACGGCCACATCGAAGACCGCCTGATGGCGGCAGATGACATTCTCGACCTCGGAAGGGAAAACGTGCTCGCCGCCGGTGATGATCATGTTGTTCTTGCGATCGACCAGAAAGTAATAGCCGTCCTCGTCCCGGTAGGCCATATCCCCGGCCGAGAACCATTCGCCCGCGAAACTGTCTGCGGTCTTATGCGGGTCTTTGAAGTAGCCGTCGAACATCATCGGGCCGCGCGAGTACAACTCGCCGATCTCTCCCTGCGGCAGCTCGTTCTTGTCCTCGTCGAGGATCTTGATCCTGTCGGTCCCCAGGCTTTCTTTGCCGATCGAGCCGGGCTTGGTCAGCTGTTCGTCAGGCATCAAGGTTGTGACTATGCCGGCCTCGGTCGAGCCGTAACCCTCGTAGAGCTGGACACCCTTGAAGTACTCCATGATGCCCTGCTTGTGCTCGATCCGGGCCGGGGCCGACGAGCACAGCAGCTTGTTAATGGATGAGACGTCGAACTTGGCCCTCTCCGCCGGAGTCACGGCCAGTATCAGCGCATAGTGGGTGGGAATCAGCGAGATGAAGTTGATCTTGGCCCGCTCGACGGTCATCAGCATCTTGCGCGGATCGAATCCCACGGCCGGCGCGACGTAGGTCGTCCCCCCGATGTAAGTGAAGGTAAAAGTGAAGAAGGTGGTGTTGACGTGGCACAGGGGCATCACGTTCAAGACCCTCTGGCCGGGTCGAAAATCGAAGTCGACGGCGTTTATCAGGTAGAAGGCGACGTACGATTCGTGCGAGCGCACGACTCCCTTGGGACGCCCGGTTGTGCCGGAGGTGTACAGCAGGATCCAGGGATCCCGGGGCCCGACATCTGTATCGGGCTCGCGTGCCCGGCCGCCGGCGACGAGTTCCCGGTAGCCCAGGTAGCCGTCGCGCCGCTCACCGACCATGATGTAGCGATCGGGCGGCACCCGCAAATCGTCCCGGATATCTTCTACGACGTCGGCGAACATGTCATGGACGATGAAGGCCTTGGCTTCGGCGTGATTTGAAATGTAGGTAACATCTGCGCCCGAGAGGCGGAAGTTGATCGGGTTGAGCACCAGGCCGGTCTTGGCCGCGGCCAGGTACAGCTCGACGAACTCGATGCAGTTCTCGAGCAGCACCGACACCTTGTCGCCCTTTGAAAGACCCAACGCCAGCAGGGAGTCTGCCAGGCGGCAGACGCGCTCGTTGGTCTCGGGATATGTGAAGCTACGCTCGTCATCCATCAGGCAGATTGTGTCCGGATACTTCGCGGCGTTCATCTTGAGCATCTGCCCCAGGTTCATCCAGTTGGCCATCATGCACCTCACTTATGCAAGATCACGCCCGCATGAGTCTGATTCGCGCATCTACTATCAGGCTGGGTTGTCCGGCCGGAGCCGCCAGAACCGGGTTGAGATCCAGCTCCGAGATCTCGGGATGATCGGACAGCAGGCAGGAGACCCTTAGAAGGATGTCGACCAAGGCGTCCTTGTCGATCGCCGGGCTGCCACGGGCACCGTCCAGAAGCTGGGCTGCCTTGATGCCGGCCAGCATCTCGCGCGCCTCGGCATCGGTCAGCGGGGCCAGCTTGAAGACGATATCCCGGAGCACCTCGACGTGAATGCCACCCAGCCCGAACATGACCATCTGTCCGAGATCCTGAGCCCGCGCCCCGCCCACGATGACCTCCAGCCCACCGGACGCTTGCTTTTGCACCAGGTAGGAAAGATCCGCCGTTTGCGACAAGCGCGCGGACATATCGTCGAAGGCCGCCCGCAAGGAGTCCTCGTCCATAAGATTCAGAGCCACGCCGCCCGAGTCGCTCTTGTGAAGCAACGTCGGGGCCTCGGCCTTCAGCACAACCGGGTAACCGACTTCGGCGGCGGCAGCCCGCACTTCGTTCCAACTCTGGCCTCGCTCCTCGGGGATTAGCGGCAGCCCGTAACCCGTAAGCAACGCGGACACGTCTCGCGGCGCCATGAACCCCTCGGGTCCGACCTCGGCTTTTTCGATGATCGCCGCCGCGCCCGGCGCGGTCACGCACTTGGCCGGCACGTCGGTGCGCGGGCGATCGCGCAGCCCGCGGTAGCGATCCATATGGTACAGAACCCGGGCGGCCGCTTCCGGAAAATAGTAGACCGGCAGTCCGGCTTGCCTGACCCGTTTTATGGTCTCGCGCCATTCTATTTTTTCGGCCGGGTTGGTCATGGCCACCGCGATCATCGTTTTTTCGGTTTTGGCCGCATAGGTCTCGATGGCCTTGGCAATCCCCAGGGTATCTACGAAGAAAGGCGTCATGAAACACACGACCACCGAATCGATGCCCGAATCGGTAACCAGCGCATCGAGAGACGCGCCGAATTCCTTCTCGGCGGCGGTGGCCATCATGTCGATCGGATTGGCGATCGAGGCAATAGCCTGCAAGTTCTTCCCGAGCAGATCCTTTGATGCCTGGCTAAGCTCTGGCACCTCGAGACCTGCCTTGACGGCCTCGTCGGTAACAATGATCGCCGGCGAGCCGGCATTGGTGACCATGCCAACGCGCCGGCCGCGGGGCACCGGCTGAGTCGCGAATGCCTCGGCCGTCTGGCACAACTCGGCAAGCGAAGCGAAGCGCAGCACACCGCACTTGTCGAACAAAACGTCAGAGATGGTATCGCGCGCCATCAGCCCGCCGGTGTGCGACGAGGCGGCCCGGGCGCCCTCTTCGGTCGTGCCGCTCTTGAGCGCCAGTATGGGCTTTTTGGCGGCCACCGGCCGCACCCGCTCGAGGAAATCGCGCGGATCGGCGAACGACTCGGCATGCAGGACGATCACGTGAGTCTCGGGATCATTTCCGTAGAACTCGATTATCTCGGGCACGGAAATGTCGCAGGCGTTTCCGTTGGAGGCGTACATACGCTGCCCGACCTCGTGCATGCCGAAATAGTTATTGATCACCTCGGCCACCCCGCCGCCCTGGGCGACCATCGAGATGTGCCCCGGGCGCATCTCGGCGAAGGTGAAGTTGGAATACAGGCTGACCTTCGGATCGCTGTTCATCACCCCCTGGCAGTTCGGGCCGAACAGGCGTATCCCGTGCCGGCGTCCGATGGCGACGATCTCCTGCTCCATTCTGGCGCCCTCGGCATTCAACTCCTTGAAGCCCGAGGTGTTGATGATCGCAACCTTGACGCCCTTTTTGGCGCAATCTTCCAGCGTCTGCGCCACCATGTTGTTGCGCACGATCACATGCACCATGTCGACTTCGCCCCCTACTTCAAGGATCGAGTTGGCCACCGCCAGGCCCAGGATCTCGCCGCCCTTGGGATTGACCGGTGTAATATCGCCCTTGAAACCATAGCGCTTGAGATTGGCGATGATCCTGTGACCGATGGTGTGCGGACGGTTCGAGGCTCCGATCACGGCGATGCTCTTGGGGAAGAAGAGAGGATCTAGCGTGGACATTTTACAAACCTCCCTGTAGACCGGCGGCCACCAGGGCCGCGCCGAAAGCGCCCAGATGCTGCGGATCGGGCGGCAGCTGCACATCGACCTTGAGAAGGTCGGCCAGTATCTCGCGCATGATCTGGTTATTGGCCACTACCCCGCCGCTCAGCACCACCTCGCCCGTAAAGGCCTTGGTCTCGAGCACCCGCCTGGCGACCGACACCAGCGCGGCATGCGCCAGGTCTTCGACCTTGACCCCGTCGCGAATCTTGCCCAGGATCTCGGTCATGGCGAAGACGGTGCAGTAGGAACCGATGCTGACCTTCGGATCCCGGCTTTGGGAGGCCAGGTCGGAAATGTTTTCGAGGGGAATCTTCAGCCGCACAGCCATCTCCTCGATGAACGATCCGGTGCCGGCGGCGCACTTGCGATTCATCGAGAACGTTATCCTGCGTCCCTTGGAATCCAGCTCGATCACCTTGTTATCCTGGCCGCCGATATCGATCACCGTGATGGCGCGCGGGAAGTAGTGATAGGCTCCTCTAGCGTGGCAATCGATCTCGGTACGCCGCTCGGCGGCGAAATCGACGTTGGTCCGCCCGTAGCCGGTGGCCACCACGGCCTTGATCCGATCGCGCTCGATTCCGGCCAGGCCCATGGCCTGTTCGAAGGCCGCCAGCGCCGCCGCCTTGAAGTCGGCTCCGGAATCGCACAGGCCCAGTCCGTGCACATGCAACTTGTCGTCGATCACGGCGCACTTGGTGGCCGCCGATCCGACGTCGACTCCTGCAAAGTAGTTCATCGTCTCAGCCTTGCGCCAACTGTTCGACGAAGGCCTCGATGTTGGTGCGCGCCTGCTCCTCGGAGTAACAGCGCAGGTCGTTCAGATCTCCGTCTATGGTCAGGTGCGGGGCGCCAAGCCGCTTGCTCAGCCGCTGGGGCATGCCGTAGCGCGAGTTGGTGTTATTGGGGCAGGTCCGCGAGTCGTGGTAGATGATGCCGTCGACCGAGAAATCCCGGCACATGTTCGCGATGTAGTCTTCCTTGACCGGGTCGGCGCGTACGATGAACAGCTCGGTGTAGGCCCGGGCCATCGATTCGAAGGGCTTGTCGGGATCGAGCTGGTTGAAGATCCACGAGTTGCAGTAGGTCGAGGCCACCACGCAGGTTTGTAGCTCCAAAAACTGTTCGCTTAGAGGGCGCAGCTTGCCCCAGATCGGCATGCCCTCCCAGTAGAGCCGGAAACGCTCGCCCTCGACTGCGGCTGTGCCCTGGTCGATGCGCTCTTGCAATTCGGCCAGGAGTTCTTCGTAGTAGTCGACCGCCGTCTGTGTGCCGCGCAGCACCACCGCCGGGCCCATGTGGATGGTGCCGTCGAAGAAGGTCAGCGCCGAGGGACGGGCGGTTCCCGTTCGCAGCACCTTCTCCCACAGCTCGGAGCATTTGCGCGAAAGGCCGACCGCCTCGCGGAAACGGTCCATGTCCAGCGGGTGCCCGGCGATCGGCTCGAGATCGGCGGCCAGCGCGCGAAGCTGCCCGGCGATCGAGTCTACGTGATCGCCGGTGACTTTTCCGACGTTGCGGTGGGTCTGCACGCCCAGGCAGGGGACGCCCCACTCGCGGGCGTACCACATGAACCAGTCTTGCACGTCGCGGCACTGGTTGGTGTTGTAGACCAGCACGTCGGGACGCGGGATCGACTCGATGCCGTAGGCGGCGGTCAGGGGAGTGAAACCCTGCAGGTAGGCCCCGACGTCGGCGGTCAGGTAGGAGCAGATATCGGGCGAGTAGCCGACGGCGTTGGCGTAGGGGATGTACTCGGTCGCCTTGCGGGTGGCGCCCAGGATGGCCGAGTGGTTCTCGGGGTAGTAGACCTCGAAGCCGAACCCCTGCAGCAGTTCGGCCGGCCCGACACTGGTGCACCAGGCCACCTTGCGCCCGGGATCCTTGCTGGCAGCGTCGATACCCAGGAAATGATCGGCCATGATCTTCTTCATCGTCTTGGCCGAGGCGATCTTCTTGGCCCGTGGCTTCTCCGCGTTCATGGTCGTCTCCCTCGCAACCCCCTACGCGTCTTGCTTACCGCGCGTCATGCGGGCTGTCAACCGGCTTGGAGACCGGCTGAAGGTCTGGAGGAGTAGGCGGCCCGCTTGGAATTCTTCGAGCCGCGCCGGTTAGAAGAGGGAAGAGTGGTCGACGGGGGTCTTAAGGAGTGTAGCCGGCCTGCAGGGTCACGCCGCTGTAGGCCTTGTAGGCCCTCACGCCCACGTAGTAGGTGCCGGCCTGCGGGCTGGCGGTCGTGCAGGTTTCCGAGTTGCCGTTCAGGTAGGGCCGGCAGTCGTACTGCGAGGTGGAGGGTTCGGCCCCGAAGCGGACGTACAGGTCAGCGTCACCGGTACCGCCGCTGATCTGGAAGACCAGGTTGCTGGCACCGGCCGGGACGTCGATGTGGAACTGGTTCCACTGGCCCTTGGCCGCGGCCAGCGGGCCGACCGGCGTTCCGTTGGGCAGCCCGTCGTCTGAGGGGCCGCCGCCCTCGTCGAACGAGGCCGTAACCGTCAGGCCGGAGTAGGCGGCGTAGGCGTTGACACTGACGTAATACTCACCGGCGCTGGGGCTGGCCACGCTGCAGGTCTCGTTGCTGCCGTTGAGATACGGGCGGCAGTCGAAGGTGTTCGAGCTGGGCTGGGCGCCGAAGCGGGTGTACAGGTCGGCGTCGCCGTTGCTGCCGGCGATGGTCATGACCAGGTTGCTGGCATCGGCGGGCACCACGATCTTGAAGTGCTGCCACTGGCCCGTGCTGGCCGCCACCCCGCCGATCGGCACGCCGTTGTCCAGCACGGTGATGCCGTTGTCGGGCGGCGCGCTGACCGTCACCGAGGCCGAGGCCTGGTCGCTGATGCCGTTGGCGTCGCTGACCGTCAGATTCACGCTATAAGTGCCGGCGGCGGCGTAGGTGTGGGTCGGGTTGCGGGTGGACGAGGTGGCCCCGTCCCCGAAGGCCCAGGCCCAGGCGCTGATCGTGCTGCCCTGGTCGCTGCTCTGGTCGGTGAACGATACCGTCAGCCCGGACACGCTGCCGCTGAAATCGGCCGTCGGGACGCTGTTGCCGCCGGAGCTGAACTCGACCGCGTAGTCCTCGACCTCGCCATAGTCGAACGAGCCGCAGCTGCTCGGGTTGGCGTTGTAGCGCATGGCGATCCGCATGCGGGTCTGGCCCTGGGCGGCCGATGCCGGGATGTTGATGGTGCCGCTGACCGCGGTCTTGCCGTGGGCCGAGAAGAGCTCCTCGCCCGAGCCGCTGAAGTCGCCGTTCTGATCCAGGTCGATCCAGACCTTGTAGTACTCGGTGTAGGAGCTGCTCTGGAAGCCCGGGGTCAGGCTGATGTTGTGCTGGCCGGAGGACAGGGCGATAACCTGATCGGTAAAGTCGGTGTACGTCTGGGCCGAGGAGGTGTTGCTGAAGGAATCGACCTGGACATTCTTGATGTACTCGTAGCTACAGCTGTTGGAGGCGCTGTCGCAGTAGCTGATCGGCGCCACCTGCACCGCGACGTTCTTGGTGATCGAGTCGGTCTGCGAGTCGGTGGTGGTAACCGTCAGGCTGACCGCGTAGGTGCCCTCGGCGGCGTAGGTGTGGCTGGGGTTTTGGGCGGACGAGCTGGCCCCGTCGCCGAAGTTCCAGCTCCAGTCTGTCAGGGTACCGCCCGCGGCGTTGCTGGCGTCGCTGAAGCTGACCGCCAGGCCCTGGGCGCTGTAGTTGAAATCGGCCGCCGGCTCGGCCGGCTGGCCCCCGGAGACGGTCACGTACTTTGAGATCGAATCGGTCGCCGAGTCGTTGTCGGTCACGGTCAGCGTTACCGTGTAGGTTCCGGAGGCGGCGTAGGTGTGGCTCGGGTTCTGGGAGCTCGAGCTCGACCCGTCCCCGAAGTTCCAGCTCGACGAGGCGATGCTGCCGTCGGCGTCGCTGCTGGTGTTGGAAAAGGACACCGCCAGGCCGTTGATCGAGGCGTCGAAGTCGGCCAGCGGCGGGGTGTTCTGGTTCTGGCTCTGGTAGACCACGTAGTTGGCGCCGTAGCCGACCTTGCTGACGCCGTACTTGATGCGCATGTAGCCGTTCTCGCCCCAGCTCGGACCCCAGGAGTTGCGCAGGTACCAAACGCCGTCTGTGTCATCCCAGCCCACCAGCACGATGGCGTGGTCGACCTGGGTGCAGTTGTAGGTATAGATGCCGCCGCTGTAGTTGTCGAAAGCGGAGGTACCGGCGCACATGGCGGCCGAGACCGGTCCGTAGTTGTAGATCGCGTTCTTGATCTGGTCGACGCTGGGTATCGAGCTGGAGCCGGTGATGTACGTCCAGCTCTGCAGCTGGGCGGTCTTGGCGTGGGGCGGATTGCAGGAAGCGTCGTAGGCCTGGTAGGGGAAGCTGGACTCGAGCGCCGCGCCGGCGCTCGTCTCCCCGGAGACCTTCTTGGAGATGTGGTAGTCGTGGGCGAAGAAGCCGCCGTTGCAGCCCCAGCCCTCGCTGTTGCAGGAGATCAGGTACTGCTCCGACAGGTCCTTGGTGACCCCGTCGTTGATCTTCAAGGTGCTCTCGAAGGCGCCCACCGTGCTGAACGCCCAGCAGCTGCCGCAGTTGCCCTGGTCCTTGACCGGGGTGCAACCGCCGTTGTCACACCAGTTGTAGTACGCAGGCAGCGTGGCCCGCAGGCTGTTGGTCGGCGCCGCGGGTTCGAACGGTACGTTCGTGACCGGAGGGGTGAACTGGCCGCTGAAGCGGGCCGCCAGCTCCAGGCTGAACCGGGCGGTCTCGAGCGGGCGTTCGGCCACGAACGGCCGCCGGTGGTCGAACCGTATCTCCGCGCGGCCGGCGTCGATACCGGCTACGTAGAAGACCTGCTTGCCCGGAGCGCCCAACAGGCCATTGTTCTCTTCGACGATCTCGGAGCCCAGCACCTGCAGCTTGCTGGTGTCCAGGTCCGTGACCTCCCACAGGTATCCGGTCGAGGCGTTGCAGGGCAGCTCGATGGCGGCCACCTGGTTAGGCTGCAGCAGGGGTGCCATTTCGGCATGCCTTAAGTCGAGCACGACCCGTTCGGCTTCGAGGCCGTTCGTCTCTTGCGCGTTGTTCTGGTTCTGTTGGCTGGACAGGATGCCGCCGTCTATCGAGCCGGGACCGCAGGCTCCGATCAACACGGCGCTTCCGAACAGGATCGAGAGGAACAGAGCGAACGTGGTCAACCTGCTCGAACCGTTTTTCTTGCGAGACATATTTTCCTCCATACGCAAAAGTTGAAAAGACAAGCTGGCTCATATGCATATTGTGCGCCAACTTGCCACAGTCGTCTGGCTGCGTCATAGCTTTGTTATTACAGAATAAAATCGCAAGAAAAAACAGCGCCGATCGGCTAGATCTGGATATTGAGACACACTGTCACACCAAAAGCGCTAACAGTGAGTGCAGTCACGCTGTAAAAACCTTTGGTATCGGTCAGTTGACCGATTGACAGCCTTTCTTGCGATGGCTGGAAACAGGAGTTACCAGGGCAATTAGACGGTCTTCTGTTGGATTAACTTCTTGAAAGTACGAGTCTTTCAGCTACGAACGCAAGTGGCTCGCATAGGATGAACGTTCTTGTGCTTGGCCTCAACGAGCAGAAAGGGTTTGCGCTTTTCGGGCAGGACGGAGTCACGGTTTGACGCACATCTTCGTGCTCCTGGTGGATACCTTCTGACCGGTCTTGCCGCTGTAAGTGTCCGAAGCGACGTCCGCGCACTTCCAGGTCGCCGGGCAGTCGGCGTCGGCGCTGCATGCATGGGTGCAGTACTGTCCACCGCTGGTCACCAGGCAGGCGCCGTTCGGGCCAGCGCAGTCGTTCCTGTAGGTCTCACAGGCAGTACCCGGCTGCTTCTCCTCCATCTTCGAGGCGACGAACCAGACAATCCCGAGAACCACTACAAACACACCGATGACAATCACTTTCACCTTCGTGCCCACAGGCGTCCTCCTCTTCTTCTGGTTGGCGAAAACACAAGTATCATTAAGGCAGACGGCGCTGTCAACCGAGAGAAATGCAGGGACGTTGCTTCATTATTTACATTTCTTGGCGGGTCACTTGACATCAATGCCGCGCTGGTCGAGCCATTTGTTGTTTGATGCCCGACCTTCCCCGTGAGCCGGGGAGCCGGGCACAGGCCGAATCGTTGATCCTCCGATCCCTGTGCCTTGACATAAAAAGGGGCCTGTGTTCCGCTTTCATCGCAGCGCTGGTTGACTTGTTTTGTTTTTCCCATGAGTTTTCAAGGAGCGAATCATGAAACCGAGACAAATCAAGTCAGAGGTGTACTGGGTGGGAGCCATCGACTGGGACCGGCGCCTCTTTGACTCGCTGATTCCTCTTCCCGACGGCACGAGCTACAACGCCTTCATGATCCAAGGCAGCGAGAAGACCGTACTGCTCGACACGGTCGATCCCCCCATGACGCACATCCTGCGATCTCAGCTCGAGGATGTCCCGAGAATAGATTTAGTTGTCTCCCACCATGCAGAACAGGATCACTCAGGCACTTTACCAATGGTTATCGAAAGATATCCCGAAGCCAAGGTCGTTTGCTCTTCGAAGGCAAAGGGTATGCTCGCCGATTTGCTGCAGGTCCCGGAAGATCGGTTCATGGTCGTTGAGGACGGGGAAACGATCTCCCTCGGGGATAAGACGCTGAAGTTCATTTATACCCCATGGGTTCATTGGCCGGAGACCATGGTCACATTTCTTGAAGAGAACAAGATCCTCTTCAGCTGCGACTTCTTCGGTTCACATATCGCAACCAGTGATCTGTATGTAATGGACGAGGGACGTGTGTACGAGGCAGCCAAGCGCTACTTCGCCGAGATCATGATGCCCTTCAGGAAGCCGATAGAGAAGAACCTCGATAAGCTGAAAGACTATGAGATTGAAATGATCGCGCCGAGCCACGGGCCAATATATAAGCGTCCGGCTTTCATTCTCGACGCATACCGCAAATGGGTATCGGGAGATCCCAAGAACCTGGTGGTTATCCCGTATGTTTCCATGCACGGCAGCACGAAGATGATGGTCGACTATCTCGTGAGAGCACTGCTGGAACGGGGTGTCGGCGTCGAGCGCTATGACCTCACCGGGACAGATATCGGAAAGCTGGCCATGGCGCTGGTGGACGCGGGGACCGTTGTGGTCGGAACCCCCACGGTTCTTGCGGGCCCGCATCCGAGCGCTGCCTATGCGGCCTTCCTGGCGAACGCTCTACGGCCAAATGTCAAGTTCCTCTCCGTTGTGGGATCCTACGGCTGGGGCGGGAAAACCGTGGAGACTCTGGCCGCGATGGTACCGAACCTCAAGGTTGAGGTGCTCGATCCGGTTCTGGCGAAGGGCTTGCCGTCACAGAAGGAATATGCGGCTCTCGACAATCTGGCCAACGTCATCGCCGCCAAGCACGAGGAACATGGATTTGCCAGTAGATGACAATTCCATGGCCGTGCACATTAAAGCTCATGGTTAGCAGACAAGCGGCTCTATGACGGCCTTGACCGGCCGATCGGGCCGGGATATAAACCGACGACACCGTCTAACATAAACGCTCGGAGGTGTAAGATGGCTTTTACGTTCCGCGACATGAGTATTTCAAAGATCGGGGTGATCGGCTCGGGGCAGATCGGGCCCGACATAGCCCTTTACTTCGCCAAGGTATTCCACGGCCACGACGTGCCGGTGGTGGTTGTCGACGTAGTCCAGGCGGCGCTCGAATCGGGCCGGGCCAAGCTGGAGAAGAAGATCGCCCGGGGAGAGAAGAGCGGCGCCTTCTCTCCCGAGATGGCCAAGGCAATGCGGGACGGGGTTTCTTTCACCTCCGACTACGAGCAGTTGCGCGGGGCCGACCTGGTGGTCGAGGCAGCCTCCGAGAACCTCGATCTCAAGCAGAAGATCTTCGCCCAGCTCGAGGAGTTGTGCGGAGACAAGGCCGTCTTGGCCTCCAACTCCTCGCACCTCGAGCCTGAAGTCATTTTCGAGCCATTGAAACACAAGGAACGCACCTTGGTGATCCACTACTTCTACCCGGCCGAGCGTAACCCGCTGGTCGAGATCGTCCCCGGCAAGGACAGCGATCCCAAGCTGATCCACAACTTGATGGTGCTCTACGAGCATATCGGCAAGGTGCCCATCCGGGTCGGCAGTCGTTACGGCTACGCCATCGACCCGATCTTCGAGGGCCTCTTCTTGGCCGCGGCCCTGTGCGTCGAGGAGGGCATGGGCAGCGTCAAGGAGGTCGACTGGCTGGGGCGTGAGGCGCTCGGCCTGACGGTCGGATCGTTCACCGCCATGAACCTGACCGGCGGCAACCCCTTGACCGATCACGGCCTGGACATGGAAGGCAAGCGGCTCAACCCCTGGTTCCACTCGCCCAAGCTGATGAAAGAGGCAATCGCTTCCGGAAAACCCTGGGAGACCCCGGCCCGCGGCGAAAAGGTCGAAATGGACAAGACCAGGGCCGAAAAGATCATCCGCGCCTTGCGCGGTGCCTACTTCGGCCTTGCCGGTCAGGCGGTCGACTCCGGCATCGTGAGCGTCGCCGATCTGGAGCTGGGGCTCGAAATCGCTCTCGACATGAAGCCGGCCTTTTCGCTGATGAACAAGTTCGGCTTGTCCGAGTCGCTCGGGCTGGTCGAGGAGTACAGCCGCGCGCATCCGAAGTTCCCGGTGCCCGAGTGCATCAAGAAGCAAGCCGCCGCAAGCAAGCCGTTCGAGATCGACTACATCCAGCGCCACGACCTCGGCGAGGTGGCCTGGCTGCGCATCCGGCGCCCCAAGGTGCTGAACGCCCTGAACCAGGAAGTCTTCGGCCAGCTCGAACGACAGTTCGAGGCGATCAAGAAAGACGGCAAGATCAAGGCCGCGGTGCTGTCCGGTTTCGGAGTCAAGGCCTTCGTCTCCGGGGCCGATATTAATTTTCTGGCCGGGATCGAAACTCCCGAGCAGGCCTTCGAAAGCACCCAGCAATCGAAACGCGCAGGTATTGCGATGGAAAACCTGGGCAAGCCGATCGTCTGCGCCCTGAACGGCTATGCTTTAGGAGGCGGGCTGGAGCTGGCCATGTGCTCGACGGCAATGATCGTCGCCCGCGGCCTGAAGATGGCCGCCGGGCAACCGGAGGTCAACCTGGGGATCATCCCCGGGGCCGGCGGCACCCAGCGCCTGCCGCGCTGGATCGGCGTCGAGAAAGCGGCCGAGATGCTGAGAACCGGCAGGCCGATCTCGGGCGCCCAGGGCGTCGAGCTGGGCCTGTTCTCCGAAGAGGTCGAGCGCACCGGGTTGATCGAGCGCGCCATCGAACTTGCCCGCGACCTGGCCGCGGGCAAGGCCGAAAGCAAGCCGATGACAAAGGAGCCAATCGAGACTCCCGAACAACTGCCCCGGATCGACATCGGCCACCTTAGCCGGGCCATAGACGCCATCGTTTGCCGGGCAATCACTGAGGGCTGCCGCCTGCCGCTGGCCGAGGGGCTGAAATTCGAGTCGGAAATGTTCGGAGAATGCGTAAAGACCCGCGACATGAAAATCGGCCTGGAGAACTTCCTGAAAAACGGCCCGCGTGCCAAGGCCGAGTTCGTGCACGAATAAGGAAAAAGTCATGAGGCCGAAACCCGCTCAGGATCCTGCGGCGGTCGTTCCCGAAGCGTTTTCGGCCACTATCCTGCGCGCCCAGCAAAGCATGGGCGTGGACGGGGCCTCACCGGTTGGGGCTTCGATCATGCCGCAGGATCTCGATCTTCCGGACGAGCCGGAGAAGACCGGCAATATTCCAATCGAGCGACTTTCAAAATCGGGCAAGCAGGTGATCATCAGCGATTCCGGCGAGCCCGCCTACGGCGCTTCCTGTGAGAATTCAGAGTACGAGCTTCTGGATATGCTCGGTCGCGGAGGAATGGGCGTGGTGGTCAGCGCGCGCCAGGAATCGCTCGGACGCGAAGTGGCTATCAAAATCGCCCGAAAGGTGGCCGCCAACAAGAACTCGACAACCGGAGGACTGATCGAGCAGTTCGCCAACGAAGCCTGCGTGACGGCCCGCCTGGATCATCCGAACGTCATCCCGGTACACACCCTGGCCCGCGATCCGGACGGGCACCTGTTCTTCAGCATGAAGAAAGTCAGCGGTGTCGATTGGGAGCAACTGCTCAACCCCTCCTCGGTCAGCAAACCCTCGGAGCGCAAGCACGTACTGGAACTCTCGGCGGGAATGAAGCTGGACGATCAGATCGAGATCCTGATGAAAGTCGCCGACGCCGTGGCTTACGCCCACTCGAAGAGGATTCTCCACCGCGACCTGAAACCCGAGAACATCATGATCGGCTCCTTCGGCGAGGTGCTGCTGATGGACTGGGGACTGGCCATGGAGTTCGGGGACAAGAACCCCTACTTGCTCGACCCGGAAAAGAAACCCCAGCTGGTGGGCACTCCGGGTTACCTGGCCCCAGAGCAGGCCACCGGTCGCATGCAGGAGTTCGGCCCGCCCACCGATATTTACCAGCTCGGAGGGATTCTTTACCGCATACTGACCGGGCACTCGCCCCACTGGGACAAGGAGGTCATGGCCGCCGTGCACAAGGCCGCCCGGGGAGAGGTGACGCCTCCCAGCCTGGAAAGCGACCAGAAGATCGACGCCGAACTCGAGCGCATAGTGCTCAAGGCCCTGGCGCCGCGGCCGGCCGACCGCTACCAGACCGTCTCCGAGTTCAAGGCCGACATAAAACGCTATCGCGCCAACTCAGAGTCGCTGGCCATGGCCGCCGCAGCCGAGACAATGCTCGACGAGCTGTGCGCCGAATTGGGAGTCAGCCAGAGAGACGATCCCCATGTCGGCAGGCTGGCAAAGAACCGGGTCACGCTGGTCTACACGCGCCTGTCCGAGTGCATCGGCGCCTTCGGCCAGGCCATAAGCCTGTGGCCGGAAAATAAATTGGCCTGCAAGGGGCGCCTTCAAGCGCTCGGCCTGCAGGTGCGCCTGGCCATGGAACAGGGTGACCTCAGCCTGGCCAGATCCAACCTGGATCTGCTGAGACAGGGCTGCGAGTCGGGCCCGGCCGACGACAATGTCACAAGCGCTAGCGGCGGCAGCGAGAAATTGGCCCGGCGCCTTGCAAACCTGGAGAAGAAGCAAGCCACGGCCGAACAGCGCGAGAGATTCACCAAGCTTGTGTTGTGGGGTTTCGTCGGAGTGCTGGCGGTGGCGATCATCACCGGCTTCTATATGCTGAACAAGCAGAAGAAACTGGCTTATCAGAATCTCGAAGCGACCCAGAAGCAGCGCGAGTTGGTGAAAAAAAATCTCCAGCTCAGCGAGCAGGCGGTCAAGAAGGCTTTCGCCCAGGGAGTGATCTCCCGGGCCGAGTTATTGTCCCGCTATATGCGCGACATTGAGCACCTGGTGTCGCAATACCACCAGGAAGCGCAGCGCCTGATGTCCATGCCCGCCGACTACTTGCCCAGGCGAGCCCGCACGGCAGCGGGCAGAGACGGTTATTACCTGGACGCCGACTACTACGACTCCAAGACCGCGCCAGCGGATATGACTGCGGGCGAAGGCTACGGCTTCGAGGTCTCGCGCAGCCAGGTGACCGTGGTGCTGTCGGCCTGGGCGCAATCGGGCCGGAAAAGGAAGCTGGCTTTAGCCGACGCCGTTCGCCTTGCGCGTCTGGATACGCTTTTTTCCGAAGTGCATCACTCCCGGAACGACATCCTGTGGTCGCTGGTGGGATCCGCAAGCGGAATTCTCGCGAGCTTCCCCGGCTCGGGAAGGTTTCGCTCCAAGCCGGAATACGATCCGACCCGCAGGCCCTGGTACCTGGGCTCGATTGAGGCCCCCGACGATCGGCCGCGCTGGATGCATCCGCATGTCGACGCGGGCGGCCAGGGCCTGATCATATCGTGCACCAGCCGCATCAGGGTCGGCCGGCAGACGCTGGGAGTGGTGGGCCTGGAGGTCTCGATGCGCACCATTCAGGAGATGATCTCGCGTTTCACCGAGGGGTCTGGCGGCGGGGCCCGGGGCCTGTTGATACGTCCCGACGGGAAAATAATCGTGGACACCGAATATCGGGCGGACAACAAGAAGTGGAAAAAGGGGTTCGAGCTGACATCGATCGATCAGCTCGGCCCGGAACTTTCTTGCTACTGCAAAGAAGCACTGGCCGACAAGCTGGATCCCGCGACGGCCAGGGAGATCGACCTGGCCGGTCGGAAGAAGATGATCGCTCACGCCAGGCTTTCCCATCCCGACTGGTTGCTGGTGGTCGAAAACGACAGGAATGCGGCTGTCGAGTCGAGTCGTTGAATCTGAAATGTGCCCCGATCACGAAAATGAGATATTCGTCGTCGCGCTGACCAAATGGGCCAATCCACCGGCCGAAGAGCTTCAGGCTCTGGCACAAATGCTCGGCGTTGCGGCATATGATCTCAGGCTGCGGGTGATGGGCCCGTTGCCGGTCGTGCTCGCGCGCGGACTTGCCGGGGATGCCGCCCGCGAGCTGCTTGCGTCCTTGCGCGGGCGCGGCCACGGGGCCGTGGCCTGCGAGCTGTCCAGCGTGATGTCTTCCGAATCGATGATCGAGCCGCGCGACTTCCGGCTCGATAAGTCCGCCTTCGTGGTGCTGGGCCCGCAGGCCTGCGAGCTGCCTTACGACGAAATAGTCGCCTTGCTGCCGGCAACTCATACAGTCTCGGAGTCGCAAAGCACTACCAAAACCAAGAAAAAATTCAGCATCTCACGGGCGGCCTTGTCGGGTGGACTGGTCAGTTCACGCAAGGTCTCGAAAGAAATCCGCAGTCACACGGAAGAACGCGAGCAAGTGCTGTATGTCTTCGGGCGATCAGCTTCGCGGAGGATCATCCTGCGCGAGACGCGCCTGCGTTATACGGGCCTGGGCGACCTGATGTGCGCGACTCGCGGCGAGAATTTCACGGCCTTGGCTACGATTCTGAAAGCCCGGGCGACAGGAGCGTTTATCGACAACCGGCTGGTCAAGAACCCTCGCAAGGGCGGCCTGGCCGGCGTATCCGGCGGCGTCACTCGAATGGTGGCCACCCGTTCAAATGCCACAGAGAACGATCTGGCAGCGCACCTGCTGGTAATCGCTTACATCCAGAACCAGATATGACGAGCGCCGCGGCCGGCCGATTTCAAGGAACCCAGCCGCTCAGTCCCCCTGGTGGGTCTCTTGGAATTCCGAGGACCTGTCTGAGCAGGAATTACGCACCGGCGGTGTCCGCCGGTGTGTAAACCTGCGAGTTCCGGAGGAATGGAAAGAGACCCACCAGGGGGACTGAGACTGTTATCAGGGTACCAGCACGGCGCGCCGGGCGAGTTTTCCGTGATGGGCGGCTTCGAAGACTTCGTTGATCTTGGAAAGCGGGTGTTTCTCGACGTAGGGTTTGACCTTGATGCGTCCGGCCGCAAGCCAATCGAGCACCTCGGGATACAGGACAGGATCGCAGCCCCAGTTGCCGATCACCCGGGCGTCGAAAGCCATCAGGTTGCTCAGGCGGACCTCGACCTTGTCCATGGTGAAGCCGACCGCCATCATGGTCGAGCCGAAGGTCAGAAGCGAAAAGCCGGTCTCCTGCCCGGCCCGGGTGCCGGAGGTCTCGAAGATTTTCCAGCAGAACCTGGGAGCGCCGATATCCTTGCAGGCCTGTTTGACCTTGCCCTTGACATCCTTGCTTGTGAGGCCGGCCACGTTGACCACCGCATGAGCGCCGGCCTCCCGGGCAATCTCGAGCTTCCCGTCATCCACGTCTAATGCGACGACTTTGGCTCCCGCCGCCCCGGCCACCTGCACCTCGTGGATGCCGATGCCCCCGACTCCGATGCATATTGCCAGGTCTCCCTGCTCCAGTCCGGATAACTTCATCGCCTGGAAGGGCGTGGTCAGCGCGTCGGAAACGATCGAAAGCTCCCACAACTCGTGGGCCGCCAGCAGCGGATCGGGAATCGGGCAAACATATTTGGCCGGCACCAGAACATGGCTTGCAAAACCGCCGTGACGGTCGTTGCCGGGCATGACCTGCGAACGGCAAATACGCCGCCTGTCGGACCGGCAAAGATCACACTCGCCGCAGGGTAACACGGCCGGCACCAGCACTTGTCGACCGTTCAGGGATGCATCGGCTCCGCTTCCGCACTCGATCACCGTGCCGCTGATCTCGTGCCCCAGCACCAGAGGCAGTTCCATGCGCGTTTTCACGCCCAGGTAAGCGAACGAGATATCGGTGTGGCACACGCCGCAGCCGGCCACCTCGACCAATACCTCACCGGCGCCGGGAGCTTCTATTTCATAGCTGCGTTCCTCGATCGGCTTGTTCGGCTCGATCAGCATCATGCCCTTGACCGTCGTGCTCATGGCTCATCCTCGCTTTCCGAGCACGCGGCGCTCGGCCGCGTGTATCAAATGAACGATTGTCAAGTTGCAGGGCGCGCCCAGCCCACGGCGCTCGGCCTCGCCGACAATTGCCCCGTTCAGCGCGTCAATCTCGGTACGCAGGCCGCGGTCGAGATCTTGCCACATCGTCGGCCGGTTGGGACCCAGGGCCTTCTGCGAACCGACAATCGGACGATATGGATCTTCCTCATCGATGATCGGCACTCCCCTGGCCCGCATGACGGCGACTATCTCGGCGCACACATCCCGCATAAGACTCTGAAGATCGTCGTCCTCGAGCAGTTGGTCGCAGTTGAGCCCGGTCAAAGCCGAGACGGGATTGACCACGGCGTTGTGCAGCAATTTCTGCCAGACCACGTGCTCGATGTTCCGCACAACCTCGGTATCGAGCCCGGCCTTGTTGAAGACTTCCCCAATTCGCTCGATCTCGGATGTGATCTCTCCCTGGTAAGGAGCAATCTGAATCGGCTTTATCCCGCGCCTGAAGCGCAGGCTGTTTCGGCCCATGTGCTGAATGGAATGGTAGGTGATGCCGGAAAGCACTTTTTCGGGCCCGATCAAGGAAGCCATTGTCTGGGTATTGCCGATCCCGTTCTGCATCGAAAGCATCCGGCATCCGGCGCCGACCAGCGGCAACACGCCGCGCACCGCGGCCTCGGTCTGGTAGCTCTTGACCGATACAAAGATCAGATCGACCTGATCGAGCCCGTCGATCGAGAGTGCGACTTTGACTTCCACCCGACGCTCGGCCCGTCCGTCTTCGGTAATCAGCAACCCCTCGCGGTTGAGCAACTCGGCCCGCTCGCGGTTGATCTCCAGGAAGGTAACGTCCTTGCCTGAATCAGTCAGTAGCGCCCCGATCAATCCCCCCAAAGCACCGGCCCCGACGACTACAATTCGCATCTTATCCTCGAGCTCAAGTCCAACACCTGACATTCAGGCAATTACCTGTTTTTCCACTCGGGCTTTCTCTTCTCGTAGAACGAGGCGATCCCCTCGAGCACGTCATCGGTGGCCATTAACTCTTCCAGAAACACTTGCTCGGCCTCCTGGTGCGCCTGCTCGAAGGGCAGAGTTCCAAGCCGCTTGAGCGTACGGACGTTCAGGCGCATCACCAAGGGGCTGGCCTTGCGAAAGTCCCTTAGCATCGCATCCAGCACGCCTTCCAGTTCGTCGCTTTTGACCACCCGCGAGACCAGGCCGAACTCGTGCATCTGCTCGGCGCTGTAGGTTCTCCCCGAACAGGTAATCTCCATTGCCCTGGCCGGGCCTACCAGCTTCGGCAGGTAGGCCACTCCGAAGGGGGCGAAAAATCCCAACCTGATCTCGGGTTGTCCGAAGGTGGCCCGCTCCGAGGCCAACAGGACGTCGGCCATCATCACCAGTTCGAAGCCGGCTCCCAGCGCCGCCCCGTCCACCGCCATGACCACCGGAATTTCAAGCTCGCCCAGTAGCGTGAACATGCGCCCGAAGGCGCCGATCATCGCGGTGGCTTTGTCGGGATGGTGCTCGCCGACGTCGGCCCCGGCCGAAAACGCCTTGCCGTTGGCCTTGAAAACGAGCGCCTTCAGCGAGTCGTCCGCGGCCAGCTTCTCGAGCGCGTTGTTTATCCCGCGCATCATCTCCGCGGTGAAGATGTTGAGCGGCGGCGCGTCGAGGGTGATGAAGGCCACATCGTCTGCAATGCTCAACTTTACCGGATCTTTTTCAGCAGTCATTTTCGGGCGACCTCCATTGGCATGACCGAAATGCTCAGGCCGGGGCCTTTTTCCAGGTTGTTCCCGGTTTTTCGAGCGTGTAGTAAACCTTGATCTCCTCGATCTCGTCGAAGACCCGCGGGACTACCTGCAGATCCATGTCGAGTTCGATCTCGGATTCGGGAATGCTCTGGCCGAACCAGGCCACCAGCCGCCCGCCTTCTTCGAGCTCGACCAGGCCGATCAGATAGGGCCCCATGTCCTGAAAGCCGGTCGGGGCCGCGTCGATACGGGTGTAGGTCATCAGCTTGCCGCGCCCGCTCCACTCGCTGTACTCGAACTCACCACTCAGGCACTCGGGGCAGTCCGCCCTGGGTGGAAAATCGGTATGGCCGCAGCTGTTGCACTTCGAGCCCATCAGGTGGCCGTCTTTGAGATAGTCGGCAAACCGGCCGACCTTGGTGTGCGGCGTAAAATTTACTTTTCCGAACCAGCTGAACACGGCCCTACTCCTTTTTGAAAACGTGCACGAAACAATACTGCCCGTTGCCGCCCACGTTGTGGGTTAACCCTACGTCCGCGCCCTCGACCTGGCGCTCGCCGGCCTGGCCGCGAAGTTGCTTGACTATCTCGGTGGTCATCGAAACCCCGGTGGTGCCGATCGGGTGGCCCTTGGCCTTCAGCCCGCCGTCGACGTTGACCGGGTGCTTGCCGCCGATGTAGCTCTGGCGCTCTTCGATGAACTTGCCGCCCTGTCCATGTTCGCAGAAACCCAGGTCTTCGTAGGCCAGGATCTCGGCGATGGTGAAACAGTCGTGCACGTCGGCCACCTTGATGTCGTCGGGCCCTACTCCCGCCATTTTATACGCCTGGCGCGCGGCCTCTACCGCCGAGGGCAAGCTTACCAGAGTCGGTCTGCGCAGCAGCGACATGCTGGTGGTGGCAGAGCCCAGGCCGTCCAGCCAGATGGTCTTGTCCGATATTTTCCTGGCCCGCTCCTCGGAAGCCATGATCACCACCGCGGCCCCGTCGGCGTTGGCGCAACAATCGAAGACCTGAAAGGGAGAGGCCACCGGGGGCGAGGAGAGCGCCTTCTGAATGGTGATCTCCTTCTGGAACATGGCGTTTTTGTTTCTGGCTCCGTAGTAGTGGTTCTTGACCGCAACCGCGGCCAGCTGCTCCTTGGTGGTACCGTAGTCATGCATGTGGCGCCGGGCCAGCATGGCGTAGTAGCCGGGGAAAGTGGTGCCGAAGATCGACTCCCACTGCACCTCCCCTACCCGGCCCATCAAGGCTAAAATCTCGGGCGTACTCAGCTCGGTCATCTTCTGGGCGCCGATCACCGCCACCACATCGTGCAGCCCCGAACGGATGGCCATCCAGGCGGTGCGCACCGCGGCCGAACCCGAGGCGCAGGCGTCTTCGGTCAGCCAGGCCGATCTCGGATTCAGACCCAGGTACTCCATGATCACGCCGGTCAGCGAGCGCTGTTTGTGATATTCCGGTACCGCGGCGATGACCGCGGCATCGATCTCTTGACGGTCGATAGCGGCGTCAGCCAGGGCGTCGCGGAAGGCCTCGAAGGCCAGTTCCTGCACCGTGGCGTCGCTGCGGCGCCCGAAGCGGCCGTGTCCGATACCTACGATTCCTACTCGTGTCATATTACTTCCTCTGATATGGCATCTTATATATACTGCCCGCCGTCCACCTTGATCACCTCGCCGGTGACGTGTCGCGAACGGTCGGAGCACAAGAAAGCCACCACGTCTGCGACGTCCCCGGGCTCTGCCACCCGGCCCAGCACGGTTTCGTTGATGGCCTTGTTCAAAAACTCCTCGGGGATCTTCGCGGCCATCTCGGTCATGACCATTCCCGGGGCTACCACGTTGACGTTGACGTTGAACTTGCCGAGTTCCTTGGCCAGGGCCTTCGACATGGCGATGATGCCGCCCTTCGAGGCCGAATAGTTAACTTGAGCGAACTTGCCACGCAGGCCGTTGATCGAGGCGATGTTGACGATCTTGCCGTATTTCGCGTCCTTGAAGATCCCGGCCGCGGCACGGTTGTAGTTGAAATAGCCCTTGAGGTTGGTGTTGATGACTTTATCCCACTGTTCCTCGGACATCTTCCAGATCACGCCGTCCCAGGTGACACCCGCATTGCAGATCAGCGCGTGCAGACCGCCAAGCTCTTTTGCGACCGCGGCGACGACTTCCTGGGTCTTTTTGAAATCGGCCACATCCGCCTGGACCACCATGGCCCGGCTGCCCGCTTGCTCGATCTGGGCTGCGATCTTCTGGGCGGTCTCAACGCGGCTCGAGCAGGTTATCGCAACTTTAGCGCCCTGGCGGCCCAACTCGAGCGCGATAGCCGCGCCGATGCCCCGGCTTCCGCCGGTTACCAGGGCGACTTTACCTTTCAGCTTGAGATCCATCACGGCTCTCCGTCAACTCACGTCCACCTTGACGATCAGCGCCGCGCCGCTGTCGCCGGCGGCGCAGCCGGTGAACAGCCCGTAGCCGCCGCCAAGGATGGCCAGTTCTTCGATCAGCTCGATCACGCCGCGCATGCCGGTCGGACCCTGGGGGTGTCCCCAGATCAACGAGCAGCCGTAGCGGTTCATGTCCTTGAGATCGATTCCCAGCTCTTTCGAGAGGTAGGCGTCGTTGACCGCGAAGGGAGTGTGGCTGGTCATGGCCTTGATGTCGGCCACGCCGATGCCGGCGCGCTCGAGCGCCAGGCGCACCGTGGGCGCATTGGCCGCCGGCATGTGCGCCTTCTCGACCCGCGCCTGGGCGTGAGCCACAACCTGCACCTCGACGGCCTTGTCGCGCGAGAGTTCTTTGGCGCGCTCGCGGGTGGTGATCACCATTCCGGCGTTGCCGTCGGCCGGGAATGTCTGGGTGCCGAAGGTCACGCTGCCGCCCTCCATGACCGGCTTGAGGCGCCTGAGCCCCTCGGCCGTGGTCGGGAAGATGCCCTCGTCGCTCTCGACCGTCGAAAGCACCTTGCGGCCCTTGCGATCTTTTACCTCGAGCGGGGCTACCATGTAGCGTTTCTGAAAGGCCCGCCCGTCGGCCAAGGCGCGCTCGTAAGCCTGGTAGCGCATTACGGTGATCTCTTCCTGGATCTCGCGACCGATGCCCGCCTTCTTGGCCACGTTCTCTGCGGTTACGAACATCGGTTTCTTGGCGAAGGGATCGTAGCCGAAGTTGTCGAGCACCCAGTCTTCGTGAGGCCCGGTGCCGCCCTGGGCATCGGACCTGGGATAGTAAATGTGCGGGCCGTTGCTGCAATGGTCGGTGGTGATCGCGAGGTAAGTTGAGGCGCTCTTGGTCTGTATCTCCTGCGATGAATAGGTTATACAGCGCACGCCGGTGGCGCAGGCCTGGGAAAGAATCGCGGCCGGGACCCGTTCCAGGCCCATCAGTCCCGCCACCCACGGGCCGCCGTAAAACGAATGCCGTGACGGGATGGTCCAGCCCAGGCAGCAGCCGTCGAAGACCTCGGGCGAGAGATCGCGCTCTTGCATGGCGCGCCGGGCAACCTCTGCGGCGAAGGGGATCGGATCGAGGTTCTGGAAATTGCCCTGCCACTTGCAGAAGGGCGAACTCCAGTAACAACCGTACGGAATGTAAATGTTTTCAAACTGCATGGCCAATTTCCTCCGCGAAGCGTGAGAGTTGATGACGATCGTTCGAAAAGAAAAACCCATGCAGCCTAGAGCTGTCAACCAAATTTTCCCCGGCCTTTCGGGTTATGCTGACATGCGGGAAATATTCACGTCCTTTCCGAGAAATAATCGTCCGGTAATGGTTGCTTCTGGTAGTCTATACGCAGTTTTTGAGGAGGCATGCCATTGCGCCTGCTGCTGGTAGAGGACTCCAAGCGCCTGCGGACCCACCTGCGCAAGGGTCTGCGCGGCGAGGGTTACGCCGTGGACGTCGCCGGCGACGGCGAGCAGGGCCTGTGGCTGGCCGAGATCAACGACTACGACGTGATCATCCTCGATCTGATGCTGCCCAAGCTGGACGGCCTCGGGCTGCTCCGCAGTTTGCGCGCCCAGGGTCGCAAGACACACGTGCTGATCCTGACGGCCAAGGACGCCGTCGAGGATCGCGTGGCGGGGCTGGAACAAGGCGCCGACGACTACCTGGTCAAGCCGTTCGCCTTCGATGAGTTGCTGGCTAGAATACAGGCTCTGGTCAGGCGCAGCTACGGGGCCAAGTCGCCCGCGATCGCGATTGGCGATCTGTCGCTCGACACCGCGCGCCGGGTGGTTATGCGCGCCGGGCACGAGCTTCCCCTCAAGCCGCGCGAGTATTCCTTGCTGCATTTTTTAGCCATGCGGCGGGGCGAGGTCGTCTCGCGCACGGAGATCGAGCGGCACATCTACGACGAGCTTGTCGAGCCGATGAGCAACGTGGTTGACTCGGCCATTTGTCAACTCAGGAAGAAGATCGATATCAAGGGCCGTCCATCGCTGATCCAGACGCGACGAGGAATGGGCTACCTGCTGCGGGGGCCGGACGAATGAAGTCGATCAAACGCAGCCTCAGCCTCAGCATGTTTTCAGTGCTTTTTCTGCTTGTAGGCGCCTTCGGTTCATTGCTTTACCTGTATGCCCAGCGTGTGTTGCTGAGTCAGTTCGACGCCCAACTCATGGACAAGGCGCTCGACTTCACCGCCACCAGCGAGATGAGCGAAAAAGGAGAGTACGAATTCGAGCTTTCCAAGGTGGCCCTGCCCAAGTTCGAGCCGTCTTCTACGGCGGAGTATTACCAGGTCTGGGGCGATAACGGCGCGGTGCTGCTGAGGTCGCCCTCACTCGAGGGGCGCGATCTGCCGCGTTTGACCGCCGATGCCTCGAAGATCCTCTTACGGGACATTAGCCTGCCGGACGGCCGCGCCGGACGGGCGGTTGTGCTTGCGTTTGTCCCGGGCATGGAAGAAGACGAGCACGGGAACTCACCTGTGATGAGCGCCACTAGGCAGCGCTTGTGCCTGGTCATGGCTCGCTCCAGGGCCGAGCTGGACCGCATACTGCACGTGCTGCTGCTGGTCATTATCCTGGCGGGCATCGGCCTTCCGGCTATCGCCGGTCTCTTGGTCCAGCGCCTGATCCTGCGCGGGCTGCGCCCGCTCGATCAGGTCGCCGAACAAGCGGCCTCGATCGACGCCGACGGCCTCTGGCGGCGTTTCCCCGTCGCCGGGATGCCGCGGGAGTTGCTGCCGATCTGCGTAAGACTCAACGAAATGTTCGAAAGGCTCGAGGCCTCATTCGCCCGTGAGCGCCGTTTCGTGGACAACGCGGCCCACGAGCTGCGCACGCCGATCGCCGAGTTACGCTCGCTGGCCGAGGTGGCACTAAGACAGGCAAACGACCCGGAACTACGCGAGACTTTCCAGGATGCGCTCGATATTGCCGTTCAGATGGGCCAGCTCACAGATGCTCTTCTGGCGCTGGCCCGCGGCGAGTCCGGTCGGCAACCGGTCGAGCGCAGCGCCGTCGACCTGTCCAGGCTGCTGGCCGACACGTGGCTCCGTTTCGACGGCCAGGCCCGGCAGGAAGAGCAGTCTGTCGAGCAGGAGATCGCCCCCGGACTGGTTATCGAGAGCGATCGCACGCTGCTTTGTGCAATTCTGGACAACGTATTCTCGAACGCGCTGACCCACACGCCGAGGGCCGGCCGGATCCGGATAGAGGCCGCCCGCGAGGGGGACGAAATCCGCCTGACGGTTGGAAACAGCAGCCGGGATCTCTTGCCCGAGGATCTGGAAAGACTGTTCGAGCCGTTCTGGCGCAAGGACGCCGCCCGCACCGACGGCCGCCACTCAGGCCTTGGACTTTACCTGGTTCAGCTATACGCCCGCCTGCTGGAGATCGAGCTGGCCGTCGATATGCCCGAGGCCGGCTGGTTCCGGCTTACGCTGCACTATCGAGGTCAATGATCGAAGGCGAAGGCCGCTTTGATTACAGAGTGTTTGCCTTTATGGCGCAGTAACTCGAAAGCTTTCTTGTAGTCCCGCAGGGCGAACTTGTGCGTGACCATCCAGCCCAGATCCACAAGGCCGCGCTTCATCAGGTCGAGGGTCAGCTCGAAGGTGGACCAGTTCCGGCCGGCCCATACCTCTTGGCGGCTATAGCAAAAGGAGGCCCGGACCTCGGCCTCCTTGAGGAAAACAGAGGTCAGATCGAGTTTCACCATTCCCGGCATCCCGACCAGCACCACCCGGCCGCCGCCGCGAACGAATCGAAGTGCATCGTCGATGGCGTCGTGTGTGCCGATACATTCGAAGATCCGATCGGCGCCGCCGACCAGGATGCGCTTGCCGACCATGGGCTTGAACAGCTTGGCATTGGTGGCCGCTGCAACGCTTGTGTACAAGTCATGTTGCTTGGCGGAAGACAGCACGGTGGACGCGCCGAGTTTCTTGGCAGCCTCGGCCTGGAAGTCGTAGCGGCAAACGACAATGATCTCGGCCTTCGAACCCAGCGAGCGCAAGGCGGCCAGGACGCACAGGCCAATCGTACCGGCGCCCAGGACGAGGACGGTTTCGTCGTCACGCGGAAGGTTCTGCAGCGCAGCGTGCAAGGCTGTCGAGAAAGGCTCCACCATCAGGGCATTCTCGTCGCTGACCTCCCGGGGCACACGGTAGATTTGCGACCGATGTGCGACGAACGTATCGCTCCAGCTCCCGCCGCTGTCCTTGCAGAAGCCAATCGACAGGCCTGGGGCAAGGCTGCCTTCGTTCGTCCGTTCGCAAAGACCCACTAAACCGCGTTCGCAGAAGCGGCAGACAGGCTGGATTCCCCGCGCCGTGCAGCCCAGCAGCGGTTCCACCACCACTCGCTCACCGGGCTCGAAGTCGGTTGCCGCCGGACCTGTTTCACCAATTGTACCCAGGCTTTCGTGTCCGAAGGTATAGGGGAAAGAGGTCAACGGTTCGAGATAGGGGCTGGAGTGCAGATAGATGGTTCCCAGGTCGCTCCCGCAGATTCCACCAAGGCGAGTGCGGATCCTGACCCAGTCGTCCGCCGGCAAGAGAGGCTGGTCGACTTCGTCAAAGGAAGTGCACGATGCTCCGCTCCACAGGAAAGAAGGCGTCAGCTTTCCCATGGCGAGTCCTGCGGCATAGCGGGCAACACTGGCGTTGAATCTGATGGCTTTCATGTAAATCAGATTACCGGCATCGTGCGTCCAGGGCAAGCCGGGTTATTTGCTGTGCGCGCCACAGTGCCGCAGTAACATCTTCGCGAGTCGGTTTCGAATTGGCTTGATGGAGCTGTCAATCGATATACCGGCGCCGGAAAAAATTATTGAAACAGCGAAGGATTTCGTGCGTCCGGGCACTTAAAAGAAATTGAGTGTGACAAGTTCCAGGAAGATGGTGATAGTGGTCGTCGCCGCACTTTTCGTGTCGGCTGTGTCCATAGGGTTCTTGCGACTCGAGGCGCTCGATTTCGATACGGCCTTCCTGGTGCCGGTGGAGCTATTCGATGTCGAGCTGGTCCAGCGGGTAGAAGGGTTCGGAGCCGATATCGATTTGCAGACCTACCTCCCCGGCGACGGTGAACGCCAGCGAATCAGCGAGCAACGCAACAGCTCGGCCGACTTCGATCTGAAAATTGTCTACCAGGACGGCAATCGCCTTGCTCGTTTCCACGCCGAACACGTCACGGGCGCGCGCATCGTAAGTTACGCCTATCGCGTGCTGGCCAAAGGGGTCCGCTTCGTGATCTCTCCGGATTACCGCTTGGGCAACACGCCGGCCGGTGTAAACCGCAAGTTTCTCGAACCGACCGAGACGATCCAGTCCGGCGCTCCGGAAATATTGAAGCTGGCACGAAGCCTGACACCAGCCGATCGCAGTCTGGCCGTATTCCTGCGCAACGCATTCGAGCGCGTCCGGACCCTGGCATCAAGGCCGTTCAAGGGCACCACAGATGCGCTTACCGCCCTGCGCCTGGGCGAGGCCAGTTGCAATGGGCGCAGCAGGCTAATGGCGGCTGTGCTTCGCGCGCAGGGCGTACCCGCCAGACTCGTGGGCGGTCTGATCTTGAGACAGGGGGTCAAGCGCACCTCGCACCAGTGGCTGGAGGTCTGGATCGACGGCCACTGGGTTCCGATGGACCCGACCAACGACCATTTCGCAGCCATTCCTCACAACTATCTGGTGCTCTACAGGGGCGACAAGGTCCTGTTCAAACACACAGCCGACGTTGCCTTCCATTACCAGTTTTCCATAAAGCGCCGGCTCGTGCCGCGCCAGCAGGTAGAGCAACGGCACAGGATTCTGGGCTTCTGGAACGCGTTTGCCGAGTTGGGCATTCCGCTTGATCTGCTCAAAGTGCTGATCATGATCCCGCTGGGCGCCCTGGTAGTGCTGATCTTCCGCAACGTGGTCGGCCTGCGCACCTTCGGGACTTTCCTCCCGGCGCTGATCGCCGCGGCCTCCCGGGGAACCGGCATCGGCTGGGGCTTGCTGGGGTTTCTCATGCTGATTTTGCTGGTGAGCTTTGTGCGGCGACTGCTCGAGCGGCTCGAGTTGCTGCATTCGCCGCTCTTGACGGTCTTGTTGACCACAGTGATCGGCAGCATGTTGATGGTGGCGGTGCTCGGAGTGCACTTGGGGCTCAACGGGCTCCCCAAGATCTCCCTGTTTCCCGTGGCCATCATGGCCATAACATCGGAACGCTTCGCCGTAATGGAAATAGAGGACGGCCGCCGGGCCGCCCTGGCGACCATGGCCCAGACCCTGGTGGTGGTTTTTTTCTGCTACCTGGTCATGAACTCGCTGTCTCTACAGGTTCTCATGCTTGGCTTTCCCGAGTTGCTGCTGGTGGTCGCGGCTTTAGCCATCTGGCTCGGGCGCTGGACCGGCCTGCGACTTTCAGAGTGGTTGCGTTTTCGCCGGCTTCTGTTCGAGAAGGGTGCCTGAGGTGGGCAAGATGCGATTCTCATCTCTGCCTCGTTCACACGGGGATCTGGTTCTGGGTTTGAACCGGCGCAACCTGGAGCTGGTGCTGCAAAAAAATCCAAGGAAACACTACCCTCTGGCCGACGACAAACTGAAGACCAAGACCGTCCTGGCCGCGGCCGGCATTACGGTGGTGCCCACACTGGCAACCTTCACTTCTTTTTTCGAACTCGGCCAACTCGACCGGCGGCTGGCGGGCCTTTCTGAATTCGTGATCAAGCCTGCACGGGGACGAGCCGGCCGCGGGATCCTGGTGATCAGCGGCATAGAGCAAGGGTACTTCAAGACCGCCGGTGGTCGCTTGCTCGGCATGCATGAACTCAAACGTCACCTGGCGGATATCGTCTTCGGAGTCTATGCCTTCGACATGGCCGATACGGCCATCATCGAGCAACGTATCCATCCCGCCCCATTTTTCGCCGAATTGTATGCCGGGGCGCTTTGCGACGTGCGGCTCCTGGTCGTGGAAGGCAGGTCGGTCTCCGGCATGATACGGGTTCCAACCTTGCGATCCGGCGGCCGGGCCAACCTGCACCAGGGAGCCATCGGATTGGGTATGGATCTGGAAACGGGTGGAGTATCCCGCGCCTGGCACCGAGGCAGACCCATCGAATCCCATCCGGACACCAATGTGCGCCTTACCGGCTTAAGCTTGCCGGGCTTCGAGGAGATCGTTCGCCTGGCCGAGGCCGCGGGAAAGGCCCTGCCGCTCGGGTATCTAGGTGTGGACATGGTTGTGGACAGGGAGATGGGCCCAGTCGTAATGGAGGTGAACGTCCGGCCCGGCCTGGAAATACAAAATGTGACGGGAGTCGGTTTGCGCGGCCTGTTGAAAGACGCCGGCCTGATGGAGCGAGTGCGATGAGCAAGCTCGGGCGCGCACTGAGAGAGTCTTTCCTGCCGCTGCTGCTTCTGCTGGCGGCAATAGTGATAACCACCCTGGTGCTGGACCGGCGCGCGGAGCGCTTAACCAGGCACTTTAAGGTAATCAGGCTGGCGCCTTCGATGGGCGGCGCTCGCGACGGAAAGTTGTCGCCGGAGAGCGTGGCAACTACCGGTAACTCGCAGTTCTCGCGGCTCTTCACCCGCGGCCTCGATCGCCAGCGCCGGGGCGAGTTGCAGGCAGCCAGAAACGACTACGAAGAGGCGTTGCGACTGAAGCCCAATCACTTCGAATCGACCTTCAACCTCGGTTTGCTCGAGATGGAAAGCGGCGATTACCAGGCAGCCGTCGTACGCATGAGGGCCGCCGCCAACCTGGCGGGCGGTGCGGCGAAGGCCAGGGCCATTTTCGCCCTCGGCCTGGCGCTTGCCCGTGCGGGCGAACGACGGGCGGCCATACGGGCCTATGAGCGGGCCGTCGAGTATCAGCCCAACTTCCTTCCGCCGCGCTACAATCTGGCCAAGTTGTACATTGACGACGGTTCGACCGAAGCAGTCAAAAAAGCGGAAAAGCTCCTGGCAGACATATTGGCCTTGCAGGAAAGCTACGCCCCGGCCCTCTTCTTGCGCGGGCGCCTGGCGTCTCGCCGTGGACAGATCGAAGAAGCGCTGGAATACTACCACAAGGCCGCCTTGCACGATGCAACTTTCTGGAAGGCCCGCAAGAACGCGGGCCTGATGGCATTGCGCCTAGGTCGCCTGGCACGGGCCGAAAGAATTTTTACTCGCCTGGCGGCCGATTTTCCAGCTCGATCGGATGGTGAGTTCAACCTGGGCGTGGTTGCCTATCGACGCCGGCAGTTCGAAAAGGCGTTGCGGCACTACAGAAAAGCCCTTCAGATCTCAGGAGGCAAACACAAGCAGGCCGGGATGACTACGGGGCTTACCCTGCGGGCCCTGGGACGCTACCCGGAGGCCCTCGATGTTTTTGATGCGATCTTGGCCGCGGACCCCGCTGATGCCGCGGCTCAAGTCAACCGGGGGCTTGTTCTCATACAGATGGGCCGCCTGGACGAAGCCCGCAAGGCGTTTCAAAAGGCCATCGATGCGCGGCCGGATTACGCGGTCGCCTACTACAACCTGGGAAAACTGGAAGCCGGACTCAAGCGCTTCGATTCGGCGGAAGCAGCCTATCGCAAGACACTGGCCATCGATCCGAAACATCTCAAGGCCGCCGTGAACCTGGGAATACTTCTTTCCAAACGCGGCGACCTGGAGGGCGCCGTCGCGGCCTACCGCGCCGCTACGAGCATTGCGCCGCAATATGCGCCTTCGTACTACAACCTCGGGCTTGCCTTGCGCAAGATGGACAGGCTCCAGGAAGCCATGGGCGCTTACCGGCGGGCCATCGAGTTGGACGAGGAGCACGTCGGCGCCCGGATCAACCTGGGGGTGATCCATGCCTTGCTGAGCCAGGTCGAGCTGGCTGTCAAGATGTTCAACGAGGTTCTTGACCTGGCCCCCTCGAACGTCAAGGCGCGTTACAACCTTGCATTGCAATATTTAAAAATGGGCCGGGCCGACCGGGCCGAGCAGGAACTCAGGCGGGTTTTGCAAATCGATCCGGAACACCTGCTCGCCATGAAGAGCCTGAAGAATCTTCTCCACTCAAAGGAGGTAAGCGATGACAACTGAAATGACAGCTGAACGTACCGACAGGCCGAAATCCGAAAAACCGGACCGGGCAAGGGTCGTTCGGCTCGCCTGGTTGATAGTGGCGATGTCGTTGATCGCCGCTTGTGCCTCGAAGGGGCCGGCTTCCACGCTTGACTGTGAACCGGCCTATCTCGACGCCAAGGCCCTTTACGACGATACGCGATACCAGGACGCAATCGCCGCCTTCGAGGCCTTCGTGGCGGTCAATCCGGGCAGCGCCTGCGCGGACGATGCGCGATATTACATCGCCCGCAGCTATTTCAAGATGAAGGACTATGCTACCGCTCGCGATCTTTTCAGTGCATTCATCGAGCAGGATGCCCAAAGCAACCTGGTGGACTACGCGCAGTACTACCTCGCCCGCTGCGAATACGAGTTGGGCGATTACGACGTGGCGATTGGACTGTTCGATACCTTTATCGATCTGTATCCTCAGAGTTCCATGCTCGACAATGCCCACTACTTTCTCGGGCGCTGCTACTATAAAACCGGAAAGTACCAACAGGCGATCGATCAGTTCGCCCTGGTCATTGCCGTATTACCGCAGTCGGGCTACCGGGACGCGGCACTCCTGTGGTCGGGGCGGTCGGAGTACGAGTTGGGAAAGGCCGACACGCTGCAGCCTTCTTTGCACTACACCTCGGCCGAGAATTACTTCGAGACTATGTTCACCGATCACCCGGGCTGTTCATACGAGGACAATGGGCGCTATTATCATGGCCTGTGCGCCTATCGGCGCGGTGACTACGCAGTGGCCGTCGAACGCTTCGACTACCTGCGCAGCAATTTTCCGAACAGTGTCTATATGGACAACGCCTGGTACTACCTCGCCCGCAGCCTGTATCAGGCCGGCGACTACCCTGCTGCGCTGGTTGAGTTCGAGGATTTCCTGGCGACATTCGACAGCGGGACCTACCTCGACAACGCCACCTTTTTCGCCGGCCGCTGCCGTTACGAGATGGCGCAAACGGCCCCGGATCCGGCTCCAGACCTTCAAGCGGCCATCACCTGGTTCACGACGGTCAAGGCCGACTTTGCTGGCTCAAACTGGGCTGATAATGCCTACTACTACGAGATCCGTTGCTACATCGACTTGGGCGACTGCTCTACGGCCGCGACACTGATCACCCGGTTCTCGGCGGACATTCCGGCCAGCGGCCTTCTCGTCAACGCCCGGAACTATTACCAGGCCAACTGTCCTTAGAACGGCTGCAGAACCTGTTCATGTTCCAGTTCCATAAGGAAAATCCATGCCGAGCGGCCGTCTTGCTTCTGGCAGTGTGTGCGCTTGCCTTTCTCTACAGATCCGAGGCGTTCGCCGGGGCGGAAACCGAACGGGAGCCATGGCTCGACTGGAACCTGGGTGATCGCTGGACATTTAGCCTGCCGGTCGAGGGGAGTGTGGGCTTGGGCTATCTGAACGGGTTGAATACGCGATCGATAGCGGGAGGAATATTCGACTTGGCGATCAAGATCGCCCCTAGGCTGCGCTACCGCAGATCCTTCAGCACTACTCTTCGAGTTGACTACGCGGGTCGTGAAACAATCGCCGCCTGGCTGCCGGAGCGCCATATCAAGGGCGGGGTGGATGTCATGGTCCGCCCGGTCTCGCGGCTGCGCCTCGGCCTGGAGACAGACGCGGGCCTGGTGACCCGTCCCGACTGGCCCGACCAGTACCAGCCGCAATTCGACGAATCGGGTAATCCCACCGGCGTCCTGTTGCCGACCGACCGTTACTCATTCTGGCATGTCGGGGGCATAGGCTTCGTGCGCGGATCGGTCCGCAAACGGATGCACCTGGAAGGTTATGCGGGCGGCTACCTTAGGAACTATGTCGAAGATCCGAACTACGACGGTCTTCAGGAGCCCAATCACTTGGTGCCCGCAGACAAGTACTGGCTACGAGGCGGAGCAAAGTTCAGCGGGCGGGCCTGGCACCGGCGCTGGCGTTACCTGATCAACGCCCGCGTTGATTGGATTCGTTACCTGAAGACTTACTCCCGGGACGCCGGAACGGGCGAGACCCACGCCGGCCCTGGCGGCCTCCCGGCCAATCCGCTGCAGGAGTTCGTCCGCTTGCGAATTCGGCTCCGCAACAGCTTGCGCTCTCTGCCCCTGGACTCCAAAATTACACTCCGTGCCGGCTACGAACGCAACCAGGATCTGTTCGCCGGCTACTACACCTGGAACCAAGCCGAATGGAGCGTGAGCATCCAAGCTAATCCTTGGGACTGGTTGAGTATCGTGGTGCGTTACGAGGGGCGCTACCGGCGTTATACACAAGACGGTTACCAGGAAGGGCCCGATCACCCGCCGCTGTCAGAGGGTGTCGGCGTTCGCATGTCGCAGGCGCATGCCGTTACGGGCCGGCTCGCCTTCAGCATCTTTAGATCCCGGTTGCAGGTTTTCATGGAGGCCGCCTGGAGGAAAAACTGGACCAACTTTCCCGACTATGAGCCTTACGTTTTTCCGGCCTCGTACGCCTATTCAATCGACTGGAGTTACTCGAATGCTTCCTGCACTAGCGGCATCGCATTCAAACTCTGACAGCGGGAGACCGGGCGGCGGTTGTGTCTTCGCTTATCCGCCGGAATCTGATAGAATATTCCACTTGTCGAGAAGGAACAGCGAAGGATCGCGCTCGGCCGGGCACCTATATTCAGAACCCACAATCACGCCGGTCCGGCCGGTGAGCGGAGGTAACCGAAATGAAGAAGATCATTGTTGTTTCACTGCTGGCAGTCTCTCTCATTGTCGTCGCGGCATGCGGCGCGCCAGGAACAGGTGTCCAGGTTTTCTCTGGCGTTGCCGCCTTGCAAACGTTTCCCGATCCGCCGACTGCCGTCCGGGCGGTGAGCTCGGGCAAGTTGATTTCAGAAACGCCCATCGCGGCCGATGGGTCGTTCTCATTGAGCCTTCAGCCCGGCCTGAAGTATCGTATCGAATTCACCGGGGGCGCTGTATCACCGGTTCTGGTCATGCCCCGATCGAGTGGGCGAGTGGACACGTTGATCTCCGTCCGCGGAAGCACGGCGCCTTTCAATCTCGGCACGGTACGCTATATCGGCGATCCAAGCACCGCGGCTTTTCACTACACGACGAGATCCGCCGGCGACTCGGCGGACGGTGATGCCGTCCAGAACGAATGTGAGAACGGCGTCGATCCCAACACCGGGGCGGTATGCGTCGATGACAACGATGAACAGGGTGCGGGCGAGTGCGGAGCCGAAGAGGATGCCGCCGGGAGCGACGCCGACACCGATCAAGTAGAATGCCAGGACGGTATCGACCCGGCCACCGGCCTGGAGTGCGACGGCGGGCCGGCGGCCAACTCGCAGGACAGCGAGGGAGAAAAGGCGCAAGAGGATGCCGAGAGCGAGTCGACCTCCGAGGCGGCGGTGGCGGATCACAACCCGCCGGCTACGGTCGGTTGTCCTGATCAAGACAACGACAACCACGAATGCGAGAACGGCATCGACCCGGCCACCGGACTCGAATGCGACGGCGGGCCGGCGGCCAACTCACAGGACAACAATGGATCGGAAGGAGAAAACGGCTGAGCCCGGCCGAAAGACCGCGGTTGCAGCGCTGCTCGTGCTCGCCCTCCTGGCAACCCGGGAGGGCGAGTCGTTTGCAGAACCTCGTTGTCCGCCGGCCGCCCGGGTGAATGGTCCGGCAGCGGTCGTTAGCGGCATTCGCGAGATTCTAGACCGCCGGGGCATCAGGCCGGAAGGGGGCACCGGTTGCCCGGTGACGACAGCCCGGCTGAGACGCGTCGGCGCCATGATCGAAGTCGGAGTGACGGACGTTTACGGCCGCAGCAGTCTGAGACTCGTAACAGATGCAGAGACCGCGGTGGCGCTGATAGAATCGTGGGCCAGGACCGACATGGACGCTTCGCTGCTCGAACCGGGCAACCTGCAGGCAAGGCCTGCCATGCCCAAGTCGAGCGTTGAGCCGGAAGCAACGGTCAGGAAAAGGCCCGCCAACCCGACCTTTGCGCTCGATCTGCTCACCAGTACAACGTTGGCCAGCGACGGTTCCTTCTGGATCGATGGAAACCTTTCGGGCTGCGTTTTCTTCGGCCCCGTGTGCGTGGGAGGGTTGGTAAAAGCGGCTTTCGACACGGGAACAACAGGCGAGTCATCGAAACAGGGCACCGGCCGAGTAGGCCTTGACGTGTTGCTGGTGGCCGATTTCCCGTTCCGTCTAGGGAGCCTTACTCTGACGCCTGGCATGGGAGTAGGCGCAGGTTGGCTGCGCAGCAGCGGTGGGACTGGAACAGGCGAGGAAAGAGACGATGCCGAGATCGACGCGGGCGGGTTGAGGCTGGGAGCCTCGCTACGCCTGATCGTGCCGCTGGGCAGGAGCTTCTCGGTGGAGCTCGGACTGTTCGCCGACTACTCCCCTCTGGCGCACACGAGTTCTTTTCTCCAGGACACGGTGGTCCTGGCCGGCGAACCGCGCTGGTACCTGCGCGGAGGGCTGGGCATCCGCTATGGTGCGCGATGAAGAAGCGACTTTTTCCATTACGCCGCGTCGAAGGCGTGCCCAAGGAGATGTCCGACATGGCCTTGTTGAAGGCCTGCGCCGCTTCCGAGCCTGTTGCTCTGGCAGCGCTCTTCGACCGCTACCATCTTGGCCTGCGCCGGTTCTTGGGCCGGCTTTGCGGTATCGACGATGCTGCCCTGGACGACCTGATTCAGACAACCTTCATCGAAATTTTCCGCAGCGCCAGGCGTTTCAAGGGCCGCTCGCTCGTGCGTACCTGGATTTTTGGCATAGCCGCCAACGTTGCCCGGCACCACGTCAGAAGTGAAGCCCGCCGCACCAAGCTTTCGCTTGCATACAGCCAGTACGCCGTCCCAAGCGGTGCGACGCCCGACGCGGTAGTCGAGAAAAGGCAGCTTGTGGCACGACTCGGGCGGGCGCTCGTGTCGCTCCCCCATCACCTCAAGGTCGTCTTCGTCATGTGCGATCTCGAAGGAATCAGCGGCGTCGAGGCGGCCCGGGTTCTGGATCTCAGGGAAGGCACTCTGTACCGGCGCCTGCACGAGGCACGCCGGAAGCTTAGGGCCGTTTTAGAGGGAGGTGGCCCGTGAAACCGAAGAAATGCTCCTGTCCTAGCGAGATTCAACTGTCGCGCGCGCTTTCCGTCGGGGCCGACGAGCAACTGCGTGCTCACCTGGCGAACTGCGAGCACTGCGCGACGGAGTGGGCAGCCATGAAACGCCTGATCGCATTGGGCAAGCAAATCGAGGCGAGCGCGCCCAGCGCTGAACGCAGCGAAGATCTGCGCACGGAAATTTTAGCCCGGAGCGAGTCTCTAGTACGAGAGCCCATGCACGGACTCGTCGGCTGGGCTGTAGCGGCTGTCTGTGCCGGCGCCGTTGCCTTGACACTCATCGTGGCTTTAGTCCGGAACAATGAACCTGAGCGTGTTGAAAAACACGTTTCGGTGAAGACGAGCGTTGCCGAAGTGCGGCGGGGTACTATTCAGCCGCTCGGCAACGCTCGTTTCGCAAGGATCAGCTCGCAACCTGACGAAGTCATCCGTCTTTTCGATGGCTCGTTGAGCATCAAGGTCGAACCGCTAGGGCCGGAAGAGCGCTTCAGGGTGATGACTTCGGACGCGGAGGTCGAGGTGCACGGGACGGTCTTCGAGGTGACGGCCCTGGACGACCGGCTGGCCGGCGTCGGAGTGTCGCGCGGGCGCGTGGCGGTACGACGGCGGGGCGGCAAGGCCGAGCTACTGATTGCACCGGCCAGGTGGGAAGCGGTCCAGCCTGCCGGAGAGGA
>Ga0315535_1000006_pt1 | contig 122601 bp, 93 predicted proteins | sample SalMarSW160220MG_2_FD_203092 | JGI IMG/M metagenome (GOLD analysis project Ga0315535, IMG submission 203092) | Salt marsh sediment microbial communities from the Plum Island Ecosystem LTER, Massachusetts, United States - Salt Marsh Sediment SW1602-20 ... | reverse complement strand
CGCAGCCGTCGACATCCGATTCGGAAGATCGGAGCCGCATCGCCGGCCACTCCTTTCATGCGAGTGCAACCAACAGCACGACGGTGGGGGCCAGGGGCACTGCGTGACCGCTGGTCGGCCTGATCGGCAACGGGTATACTGCGGGAGCGGCACCGCTTCCGGAGGCACCCCCTGAGATCGATCCAGACGCCTGCGCCCGCCCCGTGGGACCGCTACAACGCGGCTCCCGCGACCATGGCCGACTCGCGCTGAGGGGGGGCCAGGTGGATCTGCACACCGTTGCCGCCATCGTCCGCGGCATCACCGGGCTCCTGGTATGGGGCGCTGCGAACCTCGTGTACTTCGGCAAGAAGCGCACGGGCGGCAGGGGCCTGGCGCGCTTCGTCTCGTTCTGGATGGGCCTGCCCCTCACGTTCGTCACCTTCTTGCTGGTTCCCGAGGGAGAGGAGGCCCGCATCCGCCCTCCTCCGGACGACGAGGAGGCGCTGCTCCGCGAAGCGCGCCGTTACCGGGCGCTCCGCGACGGGTCCGACGAGAAGCCCTGACGTGATGGGCGACCGTCCGTGAGCCCCCTCCCCCCTGGCCAACTCCTCCACGGGGGGGGCGACCGCCGCTACGTCTCCATCCCCAGCCCCTCGTGCATGAACACGAAGCTCAGCGCGAGGGTCAACACCTGGTCCATGACCGTCTTGTATCCCGCGTCCGTGTCCGGCGCGTTCGTACCGTCGAGCGCGGCGATCACCTTCTGTTGATCCAGGAAGGGCACGGCCGTCGCGGCCGAGCTGCGCAGCGTGTCCTGCATCAGCGCGTGAAGCGGCTGGTCGGGGTTGAGCGTCGCCGGCGGGCTGAGGAAGGGATGCTTCTGCCGCTCGTACACCGTCTTCGTGATCACGTCCTTCACCGATTCGCGGAGGATGTACTTCTCCGTCATCCCCCGAATCTTGAGTGACACGGGCACGTTGTGCAGATACTCGGCCACGTGATGGTCCATGAACGGCACTCGCCCTTCGATGGAATGCCCCATCTCCATGCGATCCCCGAGGTTCGACAGGATGTAGTGCGGCAGGATGGTCTTCGCCCACAGGTAGAGCGCTTGGTGCACCGCATTGCGTCCCTTGAGGCGTCGCTCGACATCGAGCGACGAGAGCAGCGTGCCGATCACGTCCGACCCACGATTCGGTTCCAGGAAGTCGTCACGCATCAGGCTGCGGGTCCGGCTCGCGGTTCCCGCCATGGCTTCCAGCCATGACGGAACGCTGCCGAGCAGCGTGGTGCAAAGAGCACCGGTGTCGGCGTCACCCTCCGGCAGCAGCAGTCCCCGGGACACCTGGTTGCTCTCCACGAGCTGCTGCAGCAGCCGCTCGGTCTCCGCCGGATCCTGCCCCACCGTGTGGTGCAGGAGCATGTCCCGTCGGAAGTGGGGGTAGCCGGCCAGGATCTCGTCCGACCCCTCGCCGGTGATCACCACCTTGTACCCGCTCTCGCGCACCGCGCGGCTCAGCATGAACTTCGCCACCGTGTGACCGTTGATGAACGGGATCTCCGACTGAACCACGGCGGCACGGAAGTTGGCGGCGAGGTCGGCCTGCGTCATCGGAATCGGCTGATACTCGGCGCCCACGTGTCGTGCCATCTCTTCGGCGATCACGCTCTCGTCATACTGCTGGTGGTCGAAGGTGAGCGTGTAGGCGCGTACGGCACCGTCGTGGTGCAGTGCGGCGAGGCCCAGCACCGTGCACGAGTCGATGCCGCCGCTCAGGTAGCAGCCCACCGGCACGTCGGCGCGCAGCCGCGTCTTCACCGCATCCTCGAGCACCGCCCGGAACCCCTCGATGTACTCGGCATCGCTCCTGGGAGCCGGCGCCTCGTCGTCGCGCGGATAGTCGACGTCCCAGTACTGGTGGATCCGGCGCGATTCGCGCGTCGCGCGGAGGTAGTGCCCCGGCGGCACCGCGTACACGCCCGCGAACAGGGTCCGCTCCCCGGGCAGGACGAACCCGCCCGCATACACCGCCTCCGTGCTCCAGCGCGCGGGCACCCCCATGGCGAACAGCGCCTTCGCCTCCGAGGCCAGATAGAGCGCGCCGCTGTGCTCAGCGTAGAAGAGCGGCTTCACGCCGAACCGGTCGCGGCCGGCGATGAGGCGCTGGTTTCGCTCGTCCCAGATGACGAACGCGTACTCGCCGCGCAGGTGATGCAGGCACTCGGGACCGTAGTCCTCGTACAGGTGCAGCGCGATCTCGCTGTCGGACTTCGTGCGGAACCGATGCCCACGCGCCTCGAGGCGTGATCGCGTGCGCTCGAAGTCGTAGAACTCCCCGTTCACCACGATGTGAATCGTCCCGTCCTCATTCGAGATCGGCTGATCGCCCGTGACGAGGTCGATGATGGACAAGCGCGTATGGCCGAGCGCGGCCCGTGCGTCCGCCGACATCCAGAACGCATGCCCGTCGGGGCCGCGGTGGTGGAGCGAGGCGATGCCGGCCTTCATGGTGGCGGGGTCGATGGGCGACCGGCGAGAGAGGACTGCGGTCACTCCGCACATGGTGTTCTCGGGCAGGGGTGGGAGGGCGAGAACCCTGGATGCTCGGAGGCCCATCAATATGAGACTGCCGTGCAGCGGGCAAGGGCGCCGACGGGGCGCACTCCCCAGGTGGTTCGTCACAGCCGGAGCACCGAGGGCCCGCCGACATCGCTGTCGACGGACCCTCTCGTACCGCTCCGGGACCACCGCTGTACCGGTGGCCTCCGGTAGGCTACTTCCTCATCGGTGCCCGCCGCTCCCGGAACCGACGCCCATACCGGGTTCGCTGAACCCGTCGTACTGCTCCACGTGCAGCACCTGATGCTGCGTGGTGCCATCGATGGAGAGCGTCACCAGGTAGTCCCCGGGGCCGACGGAGCGGTTCCCGCGGCCACCGCCGAAGAACCCACCGCGCCGCCGGAGCCCCAGCAACTCGAACATCTGCCGGAAGCCACCGGGGAAGGCAGCGGCAATGTCGGGAGCTCCGCCACCGCGGCCACCACTGGCCCCCGGCATCGGCCCCTCGGCCGGACGCTCGACGAATCCGCCGGGACCGCCGCGACCGCCACGGCCCCTACCGCGCCCACCCCGACCGAACAGCGCGGACATGTCGCCGGTCTTGGCTACTCGGCGCAGCTCCGAGACCACCTTGGGATCCATGCCCGACGCGGCCAGCGAGTCGATGACGTGCGCGGTCCTCTGCGCCTGCCGGATGCTGTCCCGCACCTCCGAAGGTGAGGGGGCAGGCGCCGGCGGCCTCACCTGCGACTGGTAGTTCCAGGTCACGGTGTGGATGCCGGCCGAGCCCGGTCCGCGCAGGGTGGCGAGCGTGTCGCCGTCAGCGCCGGTGACCGCCAGGCTCACTCCCCCTCGCACGGCGCTCGCCAGCCTGTAGCTGATCTGGGCGCCGTACTCGGGGCTCGGGGCCTCGTACACCTTCTGCCCCTGCCCGTTGGCCGACGCGCCGACGGCGGGACCCTGACCGTATTGGTACGCCGTCGCCGGCTTGAACAGGTGCGCGCTGGCGGCGAGCGTCTTGCTGTTGAGCTGCTCGAGCGGCGCCACGTCCGCGATCCAGATGCCACGGCCGAACGTCGCCGCGATGAGGTCGTGGTCGCGGGGCTGGATCTTGAGATCGTAGACCGGCACGGTGGGCATCCCCGACATGAACCGCGACCAGTGCGCGCCGTCGTCGATGGAGACGTACGCCGCCCGCGACGTGCCGACGAAGAGCAGGTCCTTGTTGTACGGATCCTCGCGGATCACGTGCACGTAGTCGGAGCCACCGGTGGGCAGATCGTTCGCAATCGACTGAAAGGTCTTCCCACCGTCGGTCGTCTTGAAGACGTAGGGGGTGAAGTCGTTGTTCCGGTGGTTGTCGAACGCCACGTAGAACGTGTTGGCGTCGAAATGCGACGGCTCGATGCGGCTCACGTACGTGCCCGCGGGAACGCCGGGGAATCGGCCGTTGAGCTTTTCCCACGTGGCGCCGTCGTTGTGCGTCATCCACACGTTGCCGTCATCGGTGCCGGCGTAGAGCCACCCCGGATGCAGGAACGACTCGGCGAGCGACACGATGGTGCAGTAGTTCTCCGCGCCCGTGGCGTCGTTCGTGATGCCCCCGGTGGTCACGAGGCTCACATGGATCTTCGCCGTGTCGTCCGTTGTGAGGTCCGGTGAGATCGGATAGAGATCGTCGCCGCGGTTCACCGACTTGAGCACACGGTTGCCCGCCGCGTAGAACACGTTCGGGTCGAAGGGGGAGACCAGGAACGGGGTCTCCCAGTTGTAGCGCATGTCGAGGGCGATGGAGTCCTTCTTCTGCGCCTCGCGCAGCCGCGCGATCTCACGCTTCTGCTCTCTCGTCTCGGCCTTGGTCGTGTCGGGCCACACGGCATAGATGGAGTCCTCGTATGCCCGATGGGACTGCTGCCAGCTCGGCTTCTGCAGGCGATCGTTGGCGCCGGTCTTCAGATTCCGGCGAACGATGCCCCCCTCCTGAGACTCACCCCAGACGATGTTGGGGTCGTTGGGGTCCTGCGCGGTGTAGAACCCGTCGCCGCCCGAGATCGTGAACCAGTAGGCGTTGGTCACCGGGCCCTGTTTGCGCGCGCTCGGCCCGCACCAGCCACCGTTGTCCTGAGCGCCGGCACATACGTTGAACGGCACCGCATAGTCGTAGCTCACATCGTAGAACTGCGCGATGGGCAGGGTGTTCAGGTAGTCGAAGTTGCCGCCCTGGTCCCAGGTCTGGGCCACGCCGCCGTCGTTGCCGATGAGCCAATGCTGGCCGTTGTTGGGATCGATCCAGATGGCGTGGTCGTCCACGTGCACGTTGCCGGTGGCCGTGCGTGCGGTCTTGCCGCCGTCGTCGGAGAACAGAAACGGCGTGGACGAGAAGTAGACACGGTTCGGGTTCTGGGGATCGACGGCCACGCGCGAGTAATAGAAGGGACGCGTATCCTGGTCGTTCATCCAGTGCCAGGTCCGACCCCCGTCGTCGGAGCGGTAGAGGCCGCTCAGGAGGCGTTGGGCCACGGGCTTCCGCGGCGTCTCTCCGACCGAGTCGCTGGCGGGAGCCAGGATCGGATGGTTCTTGCCCCGCATCGAGTCGGCCTCGACGAGCGCGTACACGATGCTCGTCTTGCTGGGCGCGAAGGCGACGGTGATGCGGCCCTTCTCGGTGGGCGGGAACCCACCGCCTTTGACCTCGCTCCACGTGTTGCCACCGTCGGTGCTGTGCCACAGGCCGGAGCCGGGCCCGCCCGACTTGAGGTAGTACGGGCCACGGATACGCTGCCATGCGGCCGCGAAGATGTTGTTCGGGTTCGACGGGTCGATCTTGACGTCGACGAAGCCGGTCTTGTCGTCGATGTACTTGATGCGCTTCCACGTGTTGCCGCCGTCGGTGGTCTTGTACAGCCCGCGGTCGCCCTTGTAGTCCCAGGCGTGGCCCAGCTCGGCGACGTAGACGACGTTGGCGTTGGTCGGGTCGATGGCGATGTTGCCGATCATCTGCCCGTCCTTGAACCCCATCATCTTCCACGTCATGCCGCCGTCGGTGGATTTGTAGACCCCGTCCCCGGGCTCGATGGTGTTGCGGCTGTTCGGGTCACCCGTGCCCACCCATACCACGTTGGTATCCGAGCGGGCGATGGCGATGGCGCCGATGGATGCGACCGGCTCTTCGGTGAAGAGGGGCCGGAAGGTGGTGCCGTTGTTGGTCGTCTTCCAGACGCCGCCGCCGGCGGCACCCACGTAGAACGTCCCGGAGGGGGACCCGATGCCGGCAATGGCGTTGACACGGCCGTCGAAGTTGGCCGGTCCGAGATTCCGCCAGCTCAAGCCGGCGATGGTCGCGGAGTCCAGACTCTGGCCCGCGGCGGGGACCGCGGTGCCGATCAGGAGAGCTCCGGCGAGGATGGGGAGAAACGGATAGCAGCGCATGGGACAGCTTCTGAGAAAGTGGCAGGAACGACTCGGCGGGATCGAGCCGGGCCCACCCGACAGGGATGGGCGTGAGCGACAATACTGCCGTGCCGCCGGATTGGCGAGCGCCCCGGGGGAGCCGTGCCGCGACCTCGATTCAAAGGAACGCGCTGATCCGCCCCGGTCCCGGCGGTGCCGGTCCTTCTGACCCGCCCCGCTTGCCCCGCCATATTCCGATCCCCACCTTGCCTGCTTTGGGCCGAGACCCCCCGGATCGCTCGGATCGCCTGCCCGCGAAAGGCTTATTGAGAGAGGGATACCTGCCATGTTCAAAGCACGCCGCGTCCTCCTGTTTGCCTGTGTGACCCTGGCCCTCCCGGCGGCGTCCGAGGCTCCCGTGTCACCGGGCCACCTCACCAGCGCCCTGCGCTGGCGCAGCGTCGGCCCCTACAGCGGCGGGCGCGTCACCGCAGTCGCCGGCATCGCCGCCAAGCCCAACGTCTACTACATGGGCACTGCGGGCGGGGGCGTCTGGAAGACCGACGATTACGGCCACAGCTGGAAGAGCATCTCCGACAAGGACTTCAAGACCGGAAACATCGGCGCTCTGGCCATCGCGCCCTCCGACCCGAACGTCATCTATGTCGGCACCGGCGACTCCGGTCCCCGGAACACCGTCATGATCGACGAAGGGGGGATGTACAAATCCACCGACGGCGGCAAGACGTGGACGTTCCGCGGGCTGGACAAGACACACATCATCAGCTGGATCCTCATCGACCCCGAGAATCCCGACGTCGTGTACGCGGCGGCGTTGGGCCACCTGTGGGCGCCCAATCCCGACCGGGGGGTCTTCAAGACCACCGACGGGGGCAAGACCTGGAAGAAGGTCCTCTACGTCGACGACGGGACCGGGGCCATCACCATGGCCATGGACCCGTCCAATCCGGACGTGGTCTACGCCACCATGTGGCAGATGTCCCGGAGTCACTGGACGTTCTCCAGCGGCGGCCCGGGCAGCGGCATCTACAAGACCACCGACGGCGGCGCGAACTGGAGCAACATCACCCACAACCCGGGGCTGCCCACGGGGATCTTCGGAAAGGTGGGCATCGCGGTGGCGCCCAGCAGCCCCAACGTGGTGTACGCGCTGATCCAGGCGGAGTACAAGGGTCAGGCGGGGGGCCTGTTCCGGTCGGACGACGGCGGCCAGAACTGGAAGCTCGTCAACAACAGCATGGATATCACGCAGCGCGCGTTCTACTACAGCTACGTGTACATCGACCCCAAGGACGCCAACACGATCTACCTGCCCAACGTGGGCCTGTATGTGTCGCATGACGGGGGCAAGACCCTGAAGGGGCTATACCCACCCCATGGCGACAACCACGTGCTGTGGATCAACCCCAACCACACCAAGACCTTCATCGAAGGCAACGACGGTGGCGCGACGGTAAGCCTGACCGGCGGAGAGTCCTGGAGCTCGGAGAGCAACCAGCCGACGGGGCAGTTCTATCACGCCAACCTCGACGACCAGTTCCCCTTCCACATCTACGGCGCCCAGCAGGACCGCGGCTCGGTGGACGGACCGAGCGCCGTGCCCGCCGGGAATATCCCGCCGCTCTGGGCGAACGTGCAGGGCGGAGAGATGAGCTGGGTGGTGCCGACCCCCGGGCGCCCCTGGGTCACGTACGGCAGCGGGTACTACAGCATGGAGTGGAAGGACGACCGCAGGACCGGCCTGGTCACGAACGTGAGCCCCTGGCCCTCGTATCAGTTCGGGCTGGCGGGGGCCAAGATCAAGTACCGTTACGGCTGGAACCACCACCCGGTGGTGTTCGCCCCCGGCAACCCCAACGAGCTGTTGATGGGAGCGAACGTGCTGTTCGAGACCCTCGACGAGGGCATCCACTGGAAGGTCATCAGCCCGGACCTCACGCGGGACGACAAGACCAAGGAGGCCCGGCCGGGCGGCCCCATCAGCGCGGACGTGACCGGCGAGGAGATGTACGGCACGATCTCCACCATCGCGTTCTCGCCCCTGTCGGACGACGTGATCTGGACCGGGTCCGACGATGGGCTGGTGCACGTGAGCACCGATGCCGGTGGCCACTGGAGCCAGGTGCGGCCGCCGACGCTGCCGACGTGGGCCGTCATCACGTGCATCGAGCCCTCACACACCGACCAGGGCACCGCCTACCTGTCGGCGAACCGATACGATTGGGATGACTTCCAGCCGTACGTGTACAAGACCACCGACTACGGGAAGCACTGGACGGCGCTCACCACCGGGCTGCCCGCCGACCAGTACGTCCAGAGCGTTCGGGAGGACCCGAACCAGCCCAACCTGCTCTTCGCCGGCACCAGCAGAACGGTCTTCTTCAGCACGGATACGGGCCAGCACTGGCAGAAGCTGAGGCTGAACCTGCCGGCGGTCCGGGTGAGCGACGTGGAGATCCAGCCCCAGCAGCACGCGGTCGTGCTCTCCACCTTCGGCCGTGGCTTCTGGGTGCTAGACGACCTCCAGTTCCTCGAGCAGGTGGGGACCGCCCAGGTGGCCAGCCAGTCGTCCTATCTGTTCAAGCCCCAGCAGGCCTGGCTGGTGACGCGCCGCGTGGGCGGGTTCGGCGGAGGCGGAACGGGCGGCGCCAACCTGGCGCCCGGCGTCACGGTGTTCTTCCACCTCCCGGCCGACTACGACGGCAGCAAGCCGGCCACGCTCAGCTTCACCACCGCGGACGGCACGTTGATTCGCAGCTTCACGCTGCACATGAAGACGACGGCCAAGGCAGGCCCGGCGCCGCGCATCCCCTCGGTGGCGCGGGCACGCGCGGAGGAGAGGGCGACGGCGGTAGAGGCCGGCATGAACCGCTTCCAGTGGGATCTGCGGTATCCGGACGCGGCGGACGTGAAGGGCATCTTCAATTCGGGCTTCGCGGCGGCCACGCCCGTGGGTCCGGAGGTGGTCCCGGGTGCCTATGACGTGACCCTGACCTACAACGGCGCGACGCAGAAGCAGGCGTTCCAGGTCAAGCTGGACCCGAGACTCAAGACCACGCAGGCCGAGCTGCGGCAGCGCTTCGACCTGTTGATGCGGATCCACGACGCCCTCAACGAGCTCGACACCAACCTGAACCACGCCATCGACGCCCGCGACGCGCTCCAGAAGGCGGGGGCAAGCGGTAGCCAGGCCCAGAAGGCGCTGGCCGACCTGAACAGGGACATCGACAGTCTGGTGGACCTCAAGATCCAGTCCGGTGAGGGCGCGCTGGTGTATCCCGGCCGGCTGCGCGCCTGGCTGACCTCCATCGCGAGCCAGGTGGACATGGCGTTCGTGCCGCCCACACCGGCGATGGTGCAGGTGGCGGACGGCTACATCCACGACGCGGCGGCGGGCGTCTCGCGGCTGAAGGCCGACGTCGCCGCGGCCCACGGAGCGCTGAGCCGCTGAGCACGCGTTCGACCGCCGATCTCGGCAACGTCATGCTCTAGTCGAGTGACGCAGTAAGCCGCACAGACCGCATGGTCGAGCGAAGGAGGCCGATCGGCGAGTGACGCCGGTCGGCCTCCGCTTTTGCCCCTGGCCCCAGGCGCCGGGCTCGTGCGGACGGGCTCTCACCACCGACAGGGGTGCCGGTTTTGGCCCGGCTGAAGCCACGATCATCGCCCGGCGTAGATTATGTCCACTCGAGTACCCGCGAACCGCTTCCCATGGAGTGCACATGGAACGCGTTCTCATCACCGGAGCCAACCGCGGGATCGGGTTGGAGTTCGTCCGGCAGTGCCTCGCGCGCGGCGACACGGTCCTGGCCGGCGCACGCCGTCCCGACGAGGCCAGGGAATTGGACGAGCTCGAGCGCCGTTTCGGCGAGATGCTGCATATCCTTCCGCTCGACGTGACCGACGACACCTCCATCGCCGGGGCGCACCGGAGCGCGCTGACCTGCGTGGACGGCCTCGACCTGCTGGTGAACAACGCCGGCATCAACGAGGGGAGCCACGACGCCGGAGGCCGCCGCCTGTATGTGCGACTCGGGTCGCTCTCCGCACCCGACATGTTGCGCGTGCTGCACGTGAACACCGTCGGTCCGCTCATGGTGGCGCAGGCATTCCTGGAGCTGCTGCGCGGGGGCCGTCGCCCGCGGATCGCCGGCATCTCGTCCGGTCTCGGCTCGATCACGCACGCCGGCGGGGGTGGCTACGCCTACAACATGAGCAAGGCGGCTCTGAACATGGCCACCCGCATGCTCTCCATCGACCTGCGCAGCGAGGACATCGTATCCGTCGCCTTCAGCCCCGGCTGGGTGAGGACGGACATGGGCGGGAGCCAGGCGCCGCTGGCACCGGCGGAGTCGGTGGCTGGTATGCTGAGGGTGATCGATGGCCTGACGATGGAACAGACGGGAGAGTTCTTGAGCTGGAAGGACGGCAAACGGCTGGAGTGGTGAGGCGGCGCCCGTCGGGAAGCTCGAAGACCCGCCTGCCCCTTCACGATACGGAGGATCGGCGCACGAGCTATCTTCCCGCGGGAAGACGGGACCCGCCGACCGGGGGCGACGGATGGACATGCTGGTGCTGGGGGGAACGCGATTCGTGGGCCGGCATCTCGTGGAGGCGGCCCTGGCCAACGGCCACAGGGTGACCCTGTTCCATCGCGGCCGTAGCGGGCGAGGCCTCTTCCCCGCCGCCGAGGAGATCCTGGGCGATCGGGAGGGCTCTCTCGAAGGCCTGAAGGGCCACCGCTTCGACGTGGTCTTCGATACCGCCGGCTACCTGCCGCGCCTCGTGCGGCGCTCCGCCGAGGCACTGCGGCCGTATGCGGGGGCGTACGTCTTCGTGTCCAGCGTCTCCGTGTATCCGCGGCTGTCCGCCACCCGGGAGGACGACCCGGTCCACGAGCCCCCGCCTCCGGAGGTGGAGGACGTGCTCCCCAACTACGGGCCGCTGAAGGTCGGCTGCGAGCGCGCCGTCCGTGAGGTCTTCGGTGACGACGCTCTGGTCGTGCGCCCCGGCTTCGTCGTCGGCCCCCACGACACCATCCCCCGCCTCCCCCATCTCCTCGAGCGCTTCCGATCGCCCGGCGAGCGGCTGGCGGGCCGCCCCGGGCAGCCGGTCCAGCTCATCGACGCGAGGGATCTGGGGGCGTGGATGGTCCGGGCCGCCGAGGACGGCGCCCGTGGGACGTTCAACCTGGTCGGCCCCGTCGTCTCCATGGAGCGGCTCCTGGAGACGGTGCGTGAGGCCACGGGCCACGAGGGAGGTATGGCGTGGGCTCCGGACGAGTTCCTCGTGGAGCACCGGGTGGCGCCGGTGGAAGGCCTGGCCTATTGGGTGCCCTCCGCGGCGGATCCCCTCATGCGCCTGGACGCGAGCCGTGCTCTCGCCCGCGGGCTCGCCTATACGCCTCTGGAGAATACCATCGCGGATACCCTGGCGTGGCTCGGACGGGAGGCTCCCCGCCTCGACAGCGCCGGCACACACCTGGCCGGCCTGCAGGTGAGTCCCGAGCAGGAGCGGAAGCTCCTCGCAGAGCTCCGTCGGCACACCTGACGAGGCCGGCCGCTGCGTAGCGACCGCGATTCCCAAGCTCATCACCAGCACGAGCGGCCCGACGGCCGGGCCGCCGAAGCCGGGCGAGCACAGCGACTCCTACGCGGTTCCCGCGCCCGGATTCGCTTCCGCCGATTCGCGCTCGGCGCGGCGGCGCTTCTCGGCCCGGTAGATGGCCACCCCGATCAGGTTCGCGCCGACCACCACCGTGATGATCTTGGCGGCGAAGCCGCCCCAGCTCTTCACGTCGATGATCGGGAACACGGCCAGGATGATGTAGATGACCGTGACGACGAAGCCCGACACGGCGGCCGCCCGGAGCCAGATGGGTGCCCGGTCGAACTTGCGCATGCCGACGATGGGCAGTGCGAACAGCACGAGATAGCACACTGCATAGAGAATTCCCGCGGCGTTGTCCAGCAGCTGGAACGCCTCCTGCAGTCCGACGCCGACGAGGCTCAGCACGCCGAACACGAGCGTCACCGCTCCCAGGAACAGGATCGAGTTGAGCGGCGTGTGGAAACGGCGATGGATCTGCGTGAACCACGCCGGCAGCAGATGGTCCCATCCCGCCACCATCGGCAGCCGCGCGGTGCCGGCGAACAACAGGTTCACGTTTCCCAGGTGGCGCACCAGGAGGAGCAGGGTCAGCACCGGAACGATGTAGACCGCGAACCCGTACGAGCGCAGCCCGTAGGTGAGCGCCTGGGGGATCGGTGCGATCAGGTCGATCTTGCCCGCCGGCGTCGCCGCGAGCACCGCGCTCGTGCCGAGGATGAACATGAGGGCGATGATGGGCGTGGCGATCACCACCGAGCGGCCGATGGCCTTGGCGGGGTTCCGCGTCTCGCCCGCCAGAATCGCCACGTACTCGAACCCGGTGAGCGCGCCCAGGGCCATCTTGCTGAAGATGTTGATGGACAGCAGGTTCGCCTTCGGCACGGCGACGGCGAACGGGTGGTGGTCGGCCACGGTCCCGTGTGCGAACGCGATGATGGGCATGAGGATGAGCGCGCCGAACGTGAGCAGGTGCGCCGTCCCGCCGGCGTTGTGCACCCACTTGCCGATGCGCAGCCCGAACAGCGAGACGAGGATGATCATCGCCACCACGAATCCGGTCACCGCGCCGTCGTACCACTTGGTGCCGGTGAGCCAGTGCGCGCTCGGCCCCAACACGTAGCTGAAGGTGTCGGCGATGACGACGCCGTACGACGACAGCAGGATCAGCGCGAATACCCAGAGGTTCCACGCGACGATGAATCCCATGCCGTCGTTGAACCCGATCTTGGCCCACTGATACAGCCCGCCCTCCAACGGCATCAGCCGGTTGAGATAGATCACCACCGCCGCCTGCGGCAGGTAGAAGGACGCCATGGCGAGGAGCCAGTAGACGATCTGCGAGTGGCCGAGCATGGCGGCCGTGCCCACCCACTGAGCGCCCACGATGAACATGATCTGCGTGAGCACGAGGTCGCCCAGCCTGAGCTCGCGCTTGAGCTCGGCGCTGTGCGACTCGACGGAGACGGCGCGGGCGGACTCCGACGACGACCCGTGTGAGGTCACGGGCCAACGGTGCGTCGTGGGGAGGGCCGGCCGAGTCCCGCCTTCCGCGCCGGCTCGATGCGGTAGCGGTCGGCGAGGGCCGAGACGAGGCGAGAGGGTAGGTCGGGCATTACCCGGCCAAAATGCGGTGGTCCGCTCATTCAGGCCAGGATCGCACCTGCGCTCCCGGCCTCTTCCATTCCCCCGCGACCGCCACGTCCCGCCGCAGCCGCGGGTCGTCCATCAGGTGGACTCGTCGAGAGCCTTGCTCGCTTCGCCGGGCCGGTTGTGCCGGCGCAGAAAGACCACCGGGACGACCGAGACGAGGAGCACCAGAAAGGCCAGCCGGAAGACATCGTCCACCGCCGAGACGAACGCCTGCTGCTGCGCGTCCATGGCCACCAGGGCCTTGGCCCGCGCCGCGGCGGTGCCCAGTGTGCCGCCCACGCTGAGCATCGCGAAGTGCTTGAGTCCCTGCACCGTGTGCTGGTAGGTCCCGGAAAGCTGGCGGATCTGCTGGCCGTACATCGCAGCGTGGAAGATCTCGCGGCGCGTGAGGATCGTCCCGAACAGGGCCACGCCCAGACTCCCGCCGATCTGGCGAATCACGTTCAGGAGCCCGGAGGCCTGGGCCATCTTGGAGTTGGGAATCTCCGAGATCGCGATCGTGGTCAGCGGCGACATGAGCAGCCCGATCCCGATGCCCCGGAGATAGAGCGGGAACATGATCTGCGCGCTCTCCGAGGAGAGCGAGAGGAAGCTGAACTTGTACATGCTCAGCGCCATCAAGCCCAGGCCGAGCGCGACGGGGATACGGCCGTCGTAGCGGTCCGTGAACATCCCCGCGAACGGCGCCGTCACGCCCAGCAGGATCCCTACGGGAAGGAAGACGAGTCCGGCCTGGAACGGGGTGTAACCCAGGGAGTTCTGCAGGTAGATGGGAAGCAGGAAGTTGGCGCCGAACATCCCCACCCCGAAGAACGCACGGATGAGGTTGCTCATCGAGAAGTTGAAGCTACGGAAGAGGCTGAGGTCGATGAGCGGATGCTCGACGATGAGCTCGGTAGCGAAGAAGACGCCCAGCCCCACGAACGCGATCAGGAACGACACGAGGATGAACCCGGACGTCCAGCCACCCGTGTTCCAGGCGGTGTTGCCATCCGCGAGCGCCAGCAGCAGAGCGGTGAGTCCCGCGCTCAGCGACACGAAGCCCACGATGTCGAAGCTCTTGCCCGGAGCCGGGCGATGCTCCCGCTGGATGATCCAGGCCGCGAAGATCCCCAGGATGCCGACCGGGACGTTCACGTCGAAGACCACGTGCCAGTCGTAGCGATCGATGAGGTAGCCCCCCAGCACGGGGCCCAGCGACACCGACGCCGAAGCCGCGACCGACCAGAACCCCAGTGCGATCCCCCGCTTCTCCGGCGGAAACTCCCACGTGATGATCGCCATGCCGACGGGGAGCACGAAGCCCGCGCCCGCTCCCTGCAGGACCCGGAACGTGATGAGCATGTCGAAGTCGTGCGCCATGCTGCACAGGAAGGACCCGAGCGTGAAAAGGACGAGGCCGATCACGAAGACCTTCTTGTAGCCCCAGTGGTCCGCCACCCAGCCGGACGAAGGGAGCATCACGGCGAAGATCAGCAGGTAGGCGTTCAGCACCCACTCGATCTGGTCGACGGAGACGCCGAACGTGGTCATGAGCTTGGGGAGGGCCACGTTGACGATCGTGGCGTCCAGAACCGCCATGAACGTGCCGATCATGACGCTGGCGAGCACGAGCCATCGATAGATGTCGTGCGAGGGGTCGAGGACCGGGAAGCTCTCGACGAGGCGCTTACGGAAGTGGGATTGGTCCGAAGCCGAGTACCCTGGCATGCGCTAGCGCGGCGCGAGGAGCGTCACGTTCATCCGTTCGGCGCCAGCCGATGCTTTGTCTGCGCCAGCCGTCCCTCTGCCATCCCCGCCTTCCTTCTCCTCCCGTCCTTCAGTGCCGGCCGTGCATGTCCCGCACCTCGAACTGCGCTCCTCGTCGGTTGATGTTCCTAACCCCGGAGGAGCGCGACGGTTCGCAATCGCCCTTCCTCGGCGCGGTGGCCGGACGGTCGCCGGACCACACGGACGACGCTCAAGGGATGCGCTCAGTGATGGAATCCGGCCTCGGCCTTCTTCGGTGCCCTGGGCGGCGAGATCTTCAGTCCCTCGACGACCTCGGTCAGATCGGCCAGCAGCAGGTCGGCCATGTCGCGCGAGAACCCCTCGCGCACCACCACCCGTAGCACGGCGACGTTCTCGGCATCCGGCGGCATGGTGTACGCGGGCACCTGCCATCCGCGCATGCGCAAACGCGCGGAGACGTCGTAGACGGAATAGCGCGAGGCGTCCTTGAGGCGCAGGGCGAACACGGGGATGGTGCTGCCGTCGCTGAGCAACTCGAAGGGACCGAGCCCGGCGATCTGGCCGGACAGCTCGGTGGCGATGGCACACAGGCTGTTCATGATCCGCGTGTAGCCCGCTCGTCCCAGGCGCAGGAAGTTGTAGTACTGACCCACGACCTGATTGCCGGGACGCGAGAAGTTGAGCGTGAACGTGGGCATGTCACCGCCCAGGTAGTTCACGTGGAAGACCAGGTCCTCGGGCAGGTGCTCCTTGCTGCGCCACACCGCCCAGCCCACGCCCGGATAGACCAGCCCGTACTTGTGCCCCGAGGCGTTGATGGACACGACGTTGGGCAGGCGAAAGTCCCAGCGGAGGTCGGGGTGGATGAAGGGGGCGACGAAGCCTCCGCTTGCGGCGTCGACGTGCAGCGGCACCTGCAGATCGTGCTCCTCGTTGTGGCGGACCACGGCATCGTGAACCGCCTCGATGGGCTCGAACTCGCCGGTGAAGGTGGTGCCCAGGATCGCCACCACGCCGATGGTGTTCTCGTCGATCCGGCTGACGACCTCCTCCGGGGTGATGACGTAGCGTCCCTCGTGCATGGGCACGTAGCGCGGCTCGACATCCCAGTAGCGGCAATACTTCTCCCACACGACCTGCACGTTCGCACCCATGATCAGGTTCGGTTTGTCCGCCGGCAGGCCGGCGGCGGCGCGGCGCGCGCGCCAACGCCACTTCAGCGCCATTCCGGCGAGCATCACGGCTTCACTGGACCCGATCGCCGAGACCCCCACCGCCCCGCCGCCCTCCGGCGCGTTGAACAGCCGCGCGATCATGTTCACGCAGCGCGTCTCGATCTCGGCGGTCTGCGGATACTCGTCCTTGTCGATCATGTTCTTGTCGAACGTCTCCGCCATGAGCCGCTCGGCCTCCGGCTCCATCCACGTGGTCACGAAGGTGGCCAGGTTGAGCCGGGCGTTGCCGTCGAGCATCAGCTCGTCGTGAATGAGCTGGTAGGCCGTGCGCGGCGGCATCTCGTCGTCGGGAAGGGTGTATTTGGGCACCGGCTCGGACATGGCGCGGGATCCGTAGGTCGGGGCGAGGTCGGCGTCGGGCAGCAACTTCTTGACCATGGTGCGGTTCACTCCCGTTCGGCGGGGACGCCGGCCCAGGCGGGTCGGCGCCACCGGTAGAGCAGCAAGGGAAGGATGATCATGAGGGCCAGAATGGCGAGCATGGCCGAGGCGTACGCGGTGCCCCGGATACCCTCGCCCGGCGGCAGCAGGCCGATGGCGAGGCAGAGCAGCGTGGTCACGAAGCCCGTGCCCGCCACCAGCCACAGGCCCCAGACACGGCCGCCGGGTATGCGGTAGGGGCGGGGGGTGTCCCGTTCACTGTAGCGCAGCCGGATGGCCGCGGCGAAGAGTATCAGGTACATGGCGCAGTACAGGATCACCGCGGCCGAGGTGAGCAGCAGGAAGGCGGTATCCACCGCCGGGACCACCAGGAAGACCAGGGCCACCGTGCTCATCGCGAGGGCCTGCACCATCAACAGGTTGCGCGGCACGCCGTTCGCGTTCACCTCCTGCAGCACCGGGGGCAGGTTACCGGTGCGGCCGGCCGCCCACAGACCCTTGATGGGGCCGATCACCCAGGTGCTCACCTGACCCGCTGCGCCCAGCGCCACGAGGAGCGCCGCCACCGGGACCAGCCAGGCCAGATGCCAGGTGCCGAACAGGATCTGCAGGGCCTGCACGCTGCCGGAGACCAGGTCGAGCTTCGCTCTCGGCACCACCGCCGCCACGGCCAGCCCGCCCAGCAGGGTGATGACGAAGCCGAGCACGGCCGCGCCGAACACCGCGATGGGGTAGTTGCGTCGCACGTCGTGCACCTCCCGGGCATGACTGGCGGAGACCTCGATGCCCACCACCCCGAAGATGAAGCTCAGGAACAGCACCAGGTTCTTCTGGGGATGCACGAGCGGCAGCCAGTTCGTCGCCGTGGCCGCCACATCCAGACGCAGCGGATGGCCCTGTCCCACGTACAGCCCGGCCAACCCGATCAGCGCCGCGCTCGGCAGCAGCACCCCGGCTCCCAGGCACACGCTGGAGATCAGGCCGGAAGCGCGCGTCCCGTGCAGGTTCGCCCAGGTCGCCGCCCAATAGACGACGAGGATCACCACGACGATGAAGTCACGCGAGCCGGCGAGCCGGGGATCGAAGGCGTAGGCGAGGCTGGCGGCGACGTAGGACAGGATGGAGGTGATCCCGAACAAGCTCTGCACCCACTGGAGCCAGACCGCGACCAGTCCCCAGCGCGTGCCGAAGGCCTCCTCGACCCAGTGGAAGACCCCGTTCTTCGGCCAGGCGGTGGCCAGCTCCGCCGAGACCAGCGCGATGGGCACGAGAAAGGCGAACACCGTCACCAGGTTGAAGAACACCATCTCCAACCCCGTCTCGGCCATCATCGGCATGTTGCGCAGCGTGAGGAAGAGCGCGGTGGTCATGAACGTCAGGGTGACGACCCCGAGATGACCTGCGGCCGGTCTCGTCCTCTTGTTGTCGGGCATGGCTTCGTCCGGCATCCAAAGACCCCAAGGTGCTCGGAAGCACCGTGGGGCGCCGGGGTGGAGGTGGCAAGGGGACCCGGTCGAGCGACGGGACCCCCGTCCCCGGCCTATTCCGCCTGAAGCGCCCGGGCCGGGTCCACCCGCGCGGCCCGCCGGGCCGGAATCCAGGTGGCGAGGATGGCGGCGGCCAGGATCAACACCACCACGCCGGCCGAGGGCCACAAGCTCGTGGGGCTGATGCCGAACAGCAGCCTGCGGGTAACTCGCGTGGCCCAGTAGGCGCCCAGCGCGCCTACCCCGACACCGGTGCCGGCGAGGATGAGACCTTTGCCGAGAACGTACCGGAGCAGCCGCCCGTGGCCGGCGCCCAGCGCCATCCGCACGCCCAGATCGTGGGTGTTCTGAGCCACGAAGTACGAGATGATGCCGTAGATCCCCACCATGGTCAGGACCAGCGCCAGGACGGCGAAGATGCCGATGAGCGTCGTCGTGAACTCCCGTTGACCCAGGTGGTCGCTCACCAACTGCCGGGCGGTGCGGACCCGGGTGAGCGGCAGGTCGGGATCCACGGCCAGCACGGTTCGACGGACGTCCGGAATCAGGCGAGTCGGAGGCACGTCGGTCTTGAGCGCCAGGTACATGGTCCGCTGGGGGTAGAGGGGGTAGGCCCGGTACGCTTCGTTCAGGGTGCCCCACTCGGGGCCCCACTGGCTCACGTTGGCGGCCACACCCACCACGGTGAGCCATTCGGGCTCCGGGGCGCCGAAGGCGAAGTGCTTGCCCAGAGGGTCTTCGTCGGGCCAGAGTCGGTCCGCCATGCGCTGGTTGATGACCACGCCCCGGATCCCCGACGCGTCGGTCTCCTCCAGCGTCCTGCCCGCCAGCAGCGGGATCCCCATGACCGACAGGTACTTCCCGACGGCGGTCTTCCGCTCCACCAGCGGCCGGTCGTTGGGGTCCGGCGGCACCGGCCTGCCCTCCACAATGACCCGGGCGTTGGTGCCGCCCTCGAACGGCAGGCGGTTCACAGCGGCCGCCTGTCGCACCCCGGGAAGCGCATCGAGGCGGGCCAGCAGGTCGTGGAAGAAGGTGAGACGGGCTTCGGCGCTGTCGTAGCGCGAGGCGGCCAACGTCACGCTCGCGGTGAGGACGTTGTCCGGGTTGAAGCCCTGATCCCGCTGGCGCAGCAGCACGTAGCTGCCCACCAGGAGCACAGTCCCGTGGAGCAGCATGAGCGTCAGTGCCAGCTGCGCCACGACGAACCCACGTCGCGCCAGCCCACGCCGGCCGCGGAAGCCGCTGGCGCTCCCTTCCTTCAGCGCCTCCACGTGGCTCACGCGAGCCGCCTGCAGTGCCGGCGCCAGGCCGAAGACCAGAGCGGTCAGAAGCGAGAGGACCATGGCGAGACCGAGGACCGGCCCGTCCACGGCCACGTCCCCCACCCGGGGCAACGTGGCCGGGAGGAAGCCGCGCAGCGCGCCGACCCCGACCACCACGAGGACCATGGCCATCGCACCGCCGGCGACGGCCAGAAGCCCGCTCTCGGTCAGCAGCTCCCGGATGATGCGACCCCGGCTGGCGCCCAGCGCGGCCCGCAGCGCTACCTCCCGTCGCCGGACCGCGCCGCGGGCCAGGAGCAATCCAGCCACGTTGCCGCACGCGATGAGGAGCACCAGCAGCGCGGCGCCCAGCACGATGAACAATGAGCCACCGGCACCGGCGAACAGCACGGCGTGCAGCAGGCTGACCATCACCCGGATGGTCCGGTTGGTTGCCGGGTAGGCGTCCGCGAGGCTCAGGGCCACCCGCTCCATGTCGTTCCGGGCGGCCTGGAGGGAAACCCCGTCCCGGAGCCGCGCATAGACCGGGAAGGAATAGCTGTCCCGGTGTGCGGTCAGCACGTCGGGAGGGAAGGGGGTCCAGAACAACACCCGGTCGTTCGCGTCCCACGGAGACGTCACGACGAAGTCCTTCGGCATGACGCCCACCACCACGTAGCGCTCGCCGCTCAGACGGAGCGTCTTCCCCAGCACGTCGGGGTCCCGGCTGAAGAGGCGCGTCCAGAGGTCGTAGCTGAGGACCACCACGCGAGCGTCGCTCGCATCCTCATCCGGGAGGATCCTCCGGCCCATGGCCGGCTCCACACCGAACACGTCGAACAGGCTGGCGGTCGCTCGGGCACCACGCACCTGCACCGGCACGCCGTCCTCCGTCACGCTCGCCAGCATGCCCTGGGTGGCGCCCATGGCCTCGAACGACCGGTTGTCCCGTCGCCAATCCAGATAGTCCGGGAAGGATGCCGGGCCCCGGCCGTCCCGCTCGACGGTGGTCGACCACAGCGTGACCACCCTCTCCGGCTCCGGGTACGGCAGGGGCTTCAGGGCCACTGCCTCGAGCACGCTGAAGATCGCCGCGTTGGCACCCACACCCAGCCCCAGGAGCAGCACCACCGCCGCCGTGAACACGGGGGTCCTCCTCAGGGACCGGGCGGCCCGCCGTACGTCCAGGAGCAGGTCCGCCAGCCGTTCAACCGGGTGCCCCCGGCGACGCAGCCGCTCGTCGGCCCACTCCGCGGCCCGGTGGGGTGTGCCTTCCCGCCGGGAACCACGAGCCCGCGCGAGGTCGGCGGCAAGCTGGTCCCAGTCCTCGATGTGGGCACGCGCCTCGGCGTCCGCTGCCTCCGGCGACCGGCCCAGCGCGAGCGCCGTGCGGTACACTTCCTCCAGCAGGGAGGCCACCTCTTCCACCATCGACCTGGCCGCCGGCGCCTCGAAGTCGTCCAGGGGCAGATGCTCCTTGACCCACTCCGTCCAGTCACGCATGGCTCAAACCCGTCAGCTCGTCGATCACGTCAGCGTACACGCGCCACGTCTGCCGCTTGCGCGCCAGCGCCCGCTCCCCCGACGTCGTCAGGCGGTAGAAGCGCAGGCGCTGCTCCCCCTTCTCCACCCAGCGACCCCGGACCCACCCGCGCTCCTCCATGCGCGCCAGCACCGGATACAGCGACGACACGCGGAACGTCAGCAGGCCACCCGATCGTGCCTCGATGAGCTTCCCGATCTGGTACCCGTGACGCGGCTCCTCCTCGAGCAACGTCAGCACCAGCAGCTCCACACTCCCCTTCTTCAGCTCCGGACTGAACACGATCCCTCCACTATTCGGCGTCGTCGTATAGTGTGACAGGGTAGAGTCGCGGATGGTTGCACAGGTGCATCCGAGCGATCGGGGAGCGCACCGAGGTCGGGCCTACCGGGAATGCGCACGAACCTTTAATGGTTCAAGACTGTACGAAGCCCCGCGCCGTGCGCTCACTGCGAAATCCGTGGGGACCCGCCGAAAACGTGGCGAGATGATGTGCGCACGCACCTGCAGATCGTCGATCCACCGCAAGGAGCTCTTCTCGATGAAACCGTGCTTCAAGCAAGCCCCCGACGGGCCGGGTCCGCGCTCGGACCTCGGGGCTCGCCTACGCGGCGGTCTCGCGTGGATGGTCGTGCTGCTCGTGGCCTCTTCCATTCCCGGCAGGGTCCGGGCTCAGGCGGGGCCACCGTATCAGACCGACGACCCCGATCCGGTCCCGTACCATCACTGGGAGCTGTATCTGGCGACCCAGGACATGAAGGCGGGTGACGCCCTCGGGGGCTCCGGACCGCAACTCGAGGGCAACTATGGCGCCCTCCCGGGACTGCAGCTCCATGTTCTCGTGCCCTTCGCGTACGCCCGCCCGGCGGTCGGGCACACGGCGTACGGGCTGGGCGACGTTGAAGTCGGCGCCAAGGTCCGTTTCCTGAAGGAAGGTCGGCGGCGGCCGATGATCGGTACGTTCGTGCAGACGGAATGGCCCGCCGGGAGCTCCGCCGACGGCCTCGCCACTCCCTCGGTGCACGTTCTGCTGCCGATCTGGCTCCAGAAGAGCTTCGGTGCGTGGAGCACCGACGCAGGCGGCGGATACCTGGTGGACTTCGACAAGGTGAACGGCAACGACTGGAACTTCGGCTGGCTCGTCCAGCGCCGCGTTTCGACGCGGGCCACGGTGGGCGGCGAACTGTACGACACGACGACACACCGGGCCACGCCCGCCAGCCTCGTGTCCAACATCGGGCTCGTCCTGGACCTCAGCGATCACGACCAGCTTCTCTTCTCGGTGGGCCACAGCATCACCGGTCCACGCACGCTCCAGGCCTACCTCGCCTACTACGTGACCGGCGGCCCATAGGTCGGCCTGCCTAACGGACGCTGAATCCCTCCTTTCCCGGCACACGTAGGGAGCGGCAGACCTCAACTCGAGAGACATCATGGGCCTGGAATTCCTCGTTCCCATCTTCGGGATCCTCATCGTCCTCGTGCCCATCACGGGGCTCACGGTGGTATTCACCTCCAAGTACGCCACCAAATCGGTGGTCGAGGTGCTCACGCAGCTGCGCAGAGGGGAGAGCACCTCCGCTACGACCACCGAGCTCGAAGCACGGGTGCACGACCTCACCGAGCAGGTCGAGGTGCTCTCCGAAGAGGTGCGGAGGCTGCAGGCCGCTCAGGACTTCGACCGACAGTTGATGGAGCCCGCCCAGAGCGCCGCGACAGGCTTCCCGACGAGTGGAGCCTGACCTGTCCGTCGACGGGGTTCCCTTCTTGACCGCACCCCACCTGTGATTCCATTCGGCGGGCAGCGGATCGCTTTGACTTTCCGCGTCGATTGATCATCATCGGGCGAGGCGTTCGAACCGGACGATCGACACACCTCCCTTCACGCTGCCCATGTCCCACGAGCCTCGCCTCCGACCCCGGGAGCACGGCGCCTACGCCATGCTCGTCTTCCCCGTCGTCTCCGGCCTGGCGATGGGCGGCCTCTCCTGGGCCGGCATCGCGTTCGCGGGTCTCGCGGTAAGCGGATTCCTGGCGCACGAGTCCATCCTGGTCGTGCGGGGAGCCCGGGGGGAGCGCATCCGTTCGGCCCAGGCGACGCAGGCCCGAAGCAGGCTTCTCCGCCTCGCGGCGGCCGCCGTGGTGGCGTCCGGCACCTTCGCGGTGACGGCTCCGGCCGCTGCCTGGCGCGCCGCTCTGCCATCGGGGTTCCTGGCCGTGGTGGTGGGCGCGCTCCTGCTGGCCCGCAAGACGAAGTCCCTCGCCGGAGAGCTCCTGGTGGCGGCCACGTTCTCCTCGGTCCATGCCGTCCTGGCCGCCGCGGGGGGCGCCGATGCCCGGGTGACGTACCTCCCGGCGGCGGCGTGGGTCGTGTGCTTCACGCTGGCGACCCTCTGCGTGCACGCTCTCAAGCGCCGCTTCAAGGGTCGGGGGTCGGGGCGATGGGCCGTGGTGGTCGCGCCGCTCCTCGCCGGCATCGGCGTCGTGCTGGGTGTCGGCGGCGTGGTGCTGCGGCATCATCCCCTGGGAGCCGTCGCCGCGTCGGTCCTGCCCAAGGCGGCGGCGGTTCTGCTGCTTTCCGTCCTTCCCGCCAATCCCCGGCACCTGAAACGGGTGGGCTGGACCTTCGTGGCGGCCGATGCGCTGACGCTGGGGGTGCTGGTCTGGGGGCTGGGGTAGAGGGTCGCCCCTCGGGCCGTTCCTCCCTGCCTGCCGTCGGGAGTGCTCGTCGTCCCCGGCCGCGCTACATTGGCGCTCGCGTCCTGCTCCGCGCCTGCGCGGCGCCCCCGCCCCACCCATCGGCCGGAGCGCAAGCCCTCACGCTTCTCCCCATCGACCCGTGTCCAACTTCCGCTGGCTCCCGGCTCTTCTCATTGTCGTCACCGTCACCGGATGCGCCCTCCCCAGTCCGGGCCGTTCCACCGGACCCGACGTGGGCAAGCGCGTCGTCGCGGAGCACGGCGTCGTGGCATCCGGAAACCCGTACGCCAGCGAGGCCGGGGTCGAGATCCTGCAGCAGGGGGGCAACGCGGTGGATGCCGCGGTGGCAACCGCCCTCGCCCTGGGCGTCACCGAGCCGATCATGAGCGGCCTGGGCGCCGGGGGCGGCATGCTGTACTACGACGCCGCCACGCACCAGGTGCATTACATCGACTTCTACAGCGAGGCCGGGAGCGCCCCTCCGGTGGGGCTCCGCGAGCTGAGAACCTCGATCACCACGCGGGGCGTGGCGATTCCGGGCGCCGTGGCGGGCCTGCTCGGCGCGCAGGCGAGGTACGGGAAGCTGACCCGCGCCCAGGTGTTCGCCCCCGCGATACGCCTCGCCGAGGAGGGCTACATCGCCAACTCGCTCCTCGAGCGCGAGGTGCGGGCGGACTCCCTCAAGGTGAGCCGGTACGAGGGTGCGCGGCACATCTTCCTGCCCGGCGGGCACCCGATCCGGGCGGGCGACCGGGTGATCCAGCCCGAGCTGGCCGCGACCATGAGGGCACTGGCCGCCGAGGGACCGGACCTCTTCTACAAGGGACGCATCGGCGACGACATCGTGCGCGTGCTGCGCGACGGCGGCAGCACCATCACGCGAGAGGATTTCGCGAGCTACCAGGCGCGCGACAAGCGTCCGCTGTGCACCACCTATCACGGCCGCATCGTGCTCTCGGCGCCCGCGCCACAGTCGGGGATGGAGGTACTGGAGACGCTGAATCTCCTGGCGCCGTACGACCTGCCCGCCCTCGGCCTGCCGAGCCGCTCGCCGGCGGCGTTCCGCGTGTTGGCGGGCGCCATGCGCGTGGCCGTCGCCGACCGCAACGCATACGTGGGTGACCCCCAACGCGTGGCCGTGCCGGAGGCCGGGCTCAGCGCGCCGGCATTCGCGGCCACGCGTCGTGCCCTCGTGGAGGCGCCGATCACGGGGCGTCTGGCGCCAGGTGATCCGTGGCCCCACGACCACGAAGCGCCGCCCGACGGTTGCGCGCTCTACGACCCGGCGCCGCCGAGCTCGCTGCCGCACGCGGCCGCCCTCGGCGCCCCCGGAGACGGGGAGCTGGCAGAGACGACCCATATGTCGGTGGTGGACGCCGACGGAGACGCGGTGTCGGTGACGAACACGCTGGGCCTCGGCTTCGGTACGGGCACGTGGGTGGACGGCGTGTTCTTCAACAGCGCCATGTTCAACTTCGCTCGCAACGATTCCGGTCCGAACGCGTGGGGCCCGCACCACGTGCCGGCCTCCACCATCGCGCCCACCCTCGTCCTGAAGGACGGCGCGGTGCAGATGGTGGTCGGCTGCCCCGGATCGGCGGCGATCCCACCCGCCATCGTCGGAACCATCGTATACGGGCTGGACTACGGGCTCGATCCCCTCGCTGCGCTGCGCATGCCGCGGATGGTTCCGACCTCGGGTCGGGCGCTGCGTCTCGAGGACGGGTTCGCGCCTGCGGTGGACAGCGTGGCCCAGCATCTGGGCTACGTGGTGACGAGCGGGCCACCCGTGGACATGGCGTACGGAGGCGTCACCGTGATCCAGCGCATCGCCGGCCGATGGGTCGGGGCGGCCGATCCGCGGCGCGACGGCGAGGTGCGCGGATACTGAGCAAGACCTGCACCGGTCCCGCGAGGGCCCCGGGGCCGCTCCCACAATTTCATTGAATCCCGAGGGCGACCTGTTCCAGATTTGAACAGGGTTCCGAGCTCGTCGGGCCACGCCCGGGACGGACCCATTCGTTGTCTCTCATGACGAGGCCCTGCCACTTGAGCATCTCTTCGGTCGTCCGCCGCGCGTCGCGCTTCCAGGATCTCCTGGCCATTCCAGGGGGTGATGGCCCTTACGTCTTCACCAGGATGTTCCGGGAAGGCAACGGAAGGGAGCGTCGCCGGTCCCGGAGGCACTTCAAGCTGCTCAAGCGCGTCGATGGGACGCTTCGCGAGCTCGTCCAGCCCAACGAGAAGGTGGTCTTTCTGACCCGGGCATGGGGGCTCTCCTTCTGGGAGCAGTGGGTGCTGGGATGGCGGCGGGCAGTCGTCCTGACCGACTGCCGGGCGATCTTCCTTCAGCTCGACGCGGGCCGTCGGCCCGCCTTTCTCCACCGCCAGGTGGCCTACGGTGCCATCGCGACGGCAAGCGGTGGCCGCCGGGGTGAGGTGCAGGTCGGGACCCGCGGCGGTGACAAGCTCAAGCTGCGCGGGATCCGTCGGGTGGATCGAGTGGCCGTGGTGGAGAGGCTGCGCAACGCCGCCAAGGCGAACCGGGGGGCGCAGGCGGCCCTCGAGACCGAGACGCTCTGTCCGTACTGCCACAAGGGTCTCTCGGGGCGGCCCCGCTCCTGCCCCAGCTGTCTCAAGGACTTCAGGAAGGGATGGCTGTCGGCACTCTCCTCTCTGTTGATTCCGGGACTCGGAGACTACCGCGTCGGCTATCGCGCCTTCGCCGTCCTGGAGCTCCTGACCGCCGTCGCCATCTGGGCGGCCTACCTCGTCGGACCGGGGGTGTGGGGAATGCCGGGCCTCCATGTGCTGGGCCCCGAGTGGGTGTTCACGGCGGTCCACGGGGGCGACGCCGTCCTCACCTGGCGAGTCGTCCGCAGCGGGATCTTCCTCTCCGGAATGGCCTGACGCCTCCACTTTCCAGCGTGCCGGGAGTCCGAGCTCCCCGGTGCCCGCAGCGATCTCCGAGCCCGACGGGTCGACCATCTACAGCCGTGGCTCTATAGTAGGGACACCGGTGGAGCCATGAGCCTTTGGGCCAAAATGTTTCAGAATAGGCGCCCGGGCTACATCGCGGGGCTACTGGGCATCGCTGCCGTGACGGTGGTTTGTGCGGCCTTCCGCACACACCTGAACAACCAGACCGTATCGCTGGCGATGCTCCTGGTAGTCCTTTTTGTAGCTACAGGCTGGGGGAGCCGACCGGCCTATCTGGCGTCGGTGCTCGGCGTGCTCGGCTTCGGCTTCTTCTTCGTGGAGCCGGTGCACGCGTTCACCATTGCCGAACCACGAGATTGGATCGCGCTCGGCGCCTTCCTCACCACGGCGTTCACGGTCGGCCAGCTCTCCGAGCGTGCGAGACGACGCGAGGTGGCTATGCGCGAGAGCGAGGCGAGCCTCAACGCCGCACAGCGGATCGCGCGGGTCGGAAGCTGGCACCTGGACGTCACACGGAACCGCCTCGATTGGTCCGACGAGGTATTTCGCATCTTCGAGACGCCGGAGTCCACCGAGCTGACGTACGAGACGTTCCTCGACACGGTCCATCCCGAGGACCGGGAGCACGTCCACCAGGCGTGGACCGAAGCCCTACAGGGAGCACCGTACGACATCGAGCACCGTATCGTCGTCAACGGGAAGCTGAAGTGGGTCCGCGAGATCGCTCAGCTCCGCTTCGACCCGCGCGGCAAGGCCCTCGAAGGAACCGGTACGGTTCAGGACATCACGGGGCCCAAGCAGGCCGAGAACGAGATCCGCCGGTTGGCCCGCCTGCAGGCCGTCGTGGCCGAAGTGGGTGAGCGCGCGCTCAGCCATCCGTCGCTCTCCGATGTGGTGGACGACGTGACCGCGCAGGTTGCGCGGACGCTGAACATCGAATTCTGCAAGATCCTCGAGTTGCTGCCGAATCACGAAGCGCTCCTGCTCAGATCCGGTGTCGGATGGAAGCCGGGCTACGTGGGTCACGCGACGGTGGCGCTCGGAGAGGGATCCCAGGCCGGGTACACGCTGCTGGTGGGCGAACCGGTGGTCGTCGAGGACCTGCAGGCCGAAGAGCGCTTCCAGGGAACGGTGCTGCTCCACGAGCACGCCGTCGTGAGCGGCGTGACCGTCGTCATCCCGACCAAGGAGGGACCGTACGGCGTCCTCGGAGCCCATACGAGCCGACGCCGGACCTTCACCTCGAACGAGATCGACTTTCTCCAATCCGTCGCCAACGTCCTGGGCTCGGCCATCGAGCGTCATCGGGGCGAGGCCGAGCTCTGGCGAATCCACCGGGCGCAGCGGGCCCTCAGCAAGTGCAACGAGGCCCTCGTTCGGGCCACCTCCGAGTCGGCTTTGCTCCAGCAGGTCTGCGAAATCGTGGTCCAGGAGGCCGGCTATCGATTCAGCTGGGTGGGACGCGCGGAGGACGACGCCGCCAAGTCGGTGCGGCCGGTGGCCAATGCGGGCTTCGCGGCGGGCTATCTGGAAGAGCTGAGGGCCACGTGGGCGAACAGCGAGCGCGGCCGGGGGCCAGCGGGGACCTGCATCCGCACCGGCCGGACGGCCGTGGCGAGGGAGATCGCGACGGACCCGCGCATGCTTCCCTGGCGCGAGGATGCCCTGAAGCGCGGGTACGGCTCCTGCGTCGCCATTCCGTTGCTCATCGACTCGACGGTCTTCGGTGCCCTCATGATCTACGCCTCCGAGCCCGACACCTTCGGCACGGAGGAGGTCGATCTCTTGAGCGAGCTCGCCTCCGACCTCTCGTTCGGCGTCGCCGCTCTGCGGACGAAGGCCGCTCATGAGGTGGCGGAGGAGGAGGTCCGCAAGCTCAACGCCGACCTGGAACAGCGCGTCGCTCGCAGGACCGCCGAGCTGCAGGAAGCGAACCGGGAGCTCGAGCAGGCGCGGGAGCTGGAAATCGACGTGGGATTCAAGATCCAGCAGACTCTCCTGCTCGACCGTCCGCCGCAGGAGATTCCCGGCTTGCAGGTGGCAGCGGTGACGGTGCCATCGCAGAGGATCGATGGTGACTTCTACGTCTTCATCACGCACCCGGACCAGTCGCTCGACGTGATCGTGGGCGACGTGATGGGCAAGGGGGTTCCCGCCGCGTTGCTGGGGGCCGCCACCAAGAGCCAGTTCCTGAAGGCCCTCAACAATCTCCTGGATCTCTCCAGGGGCCGAGCGCTTCCCGAGCCCAGGGAGATCGTGATGCGGGCGCACGCGGAGCTCGTCCGTGACCTGATCAACCTGGAGAGCTTCGTGACCCTCTCCTACGTCCGGATGGATGCCGGACGACGCTCGCTGCAACTGGTCGACTGCGGCCACACGGGACTTCTCCACGTGCACGACGGAACCGGTCGATGCGAGATCGTGCGCGGCAACAACCTGCCCCTGGGAATCCGGGAGGGAGAGATCCACGATCAACTCTCCGTCCCCGTTGGGCCGGGGGACCTGGTGCTCCTCTTCTCCGACGGGATCACAGACGCGCGGAATCCCGCCCGAGAGACATTCGGCCTTGAGCGCTTGCAGGAATGCGTTCTGAGCAACCGACACCTGGAGCCCACGGCGCTGGTGGAGGCGATCCGCAGGGCGGTCATCGACTTCTCGGAATCGGACCGGCTGGGGGACGATCTGACCGGAGTGGCGATCCGGGTGCGGGAAGACGAGCTGCCCATGGCGAGGGCCGAGGACGAGATCCCCAGCGAGCTCGCTCAGCTCTCCCGGGCGCGGCGATTCGTGCGCGACTTCTGTCGCAACCTGCCCAGCCGGCCTCTGGACGAGGGAAGCGTGTGCTCGCTGGAGCTGGCGGTGAACGAAGCGGTCAGCAACATCATGAAGCATGCATATCACGGACGCCCGGATCAGCCGATACGACTCGAGGCCGAGGCGTTCCCCGGCCGAGTCCTCATCCGGCTCCGCCATTCCGGAGACCCATTCGATTCCCCGAGCGACGCTCTTCCGGAGCTCGACCTGTCGGGGGAGTCCGGCCTCGGCCTCTACCTCATCGCGGTGAGCACCGACGGAGTACGCTACTACCACGACGATCGCGGCAAGAGCTGTGTCGAGCTGGCGAAGATCTACGAGTCCTGAACCGAGCGAGAGCGAAGACCGATGCAGATATCCGTGGACAGAGTAAACGACGTGACGGTCGCTCTGATTCCCGTGGAGGAGTTGGATGCGAGCAACGCCGCCGAGTTCAAGCGAGATGTCGCACGGATATTGGCGGCCGATACGCAGCTGGTGATCGATTTCAGCCGCTTGCGCTTCATCGACAGCTCCGGCCTCGGCGTCATGCTCTCCTGCCTGAGGCAAATGAGTGCACGAGGTGGCGACCTGAAGCTGTGCGGAATGTCGAAGCAGGTGCGAGCGACGTTCGAGCTCGTCCGGATGCATCGGATCTTCGACATCTTTCCAACCTGCGAGGAGGCCGTGGGCGCGTTCTCGGACTGACGCCCCCGGCATTCCAAAGCGAGACGCCCAGTGAAGGCGCCGAACGATCTCGTTTCCGGCATTCAGGAATCCATCCGTCGTAACGCTCGCTATGCGCTCGGGAAGGAATGGGCGGAGCTGTCCCGGTACGAGCGATTCGTGGCGGTTGCGCTCGCTGCCCGGGATCGGATGGTCGACGGCATGCTGGCGACCGAAGAGCGCTACAGGGAACAGGACCCGAAGCGTCTCTATTACCTGTGCATAGAGTTCCTCATCGGACAGTCGCTGGCCAACAACCTCCGCAACCTCGGGATCCGGGAAGCCTGCCGACAGGCCGTGAGCAACCTCGGCGCGGATCTGGAGGAGATCGAGGACAGCGAGCCGGATGCCGCTCTGGGCAACGGCGGGCTCGGCCGCCTGGCCGCCTGCTTTCTGGATTCCCTGGCCACGCTGGGCATGCCGACGTGCGGATACGGCATCAACTACGAATACGGCCTGTTCAAGCAGGAGATCGACGACGGCTATCAGCGCGAGAGACCGGACAACTGGCTCGCCCAGAGCAGCCCCTGGCAGATCGCCCGAACGGACGAAGCGTGTCTGGTTCCCGTCTATGGCCGCATCGTGCACGAAGCCGATCGCCATGGGGCGTACAACCCGATGTGGATGGACTGGAAGGTCCTGATCGGGGTCCCGTACGACATGCTCATTCCCGGGTACGGCGGCCGCACCGTCCACTGCCTCCGTCTCTATTCCGCGCGCTCTTCCCGTGATTTCGACATGCGGATCTTCAACGACGGCGACTACTTCAAGGCCGTCGAGCAGAAGATCGCGTCCGAGACCATCACGAAGGTCCTCTATCCGTCCGATGCGGTGATCGCCGGCCGGGAGTTGCGGCTGGTCCAGGAGTACTTCCTGGTGGCGTGCGCCCTCCGGGACATCGTGCGACGATTCGAGGAGAGCCACTCCGACTTCCGGGAGCTCCCCGCGAAGACGGCAATCCAGATGAACGACGCGCACCCGGCGTTGGCCGTCGCCGAGCTGATGCGCATCCTCATCGACGAGAAGGACCTGCGCTGGTCGAAGGCATGGGAGATCACCCGGGCCACGCTCTCCTACACCAACCACACCCTCGCGCCGGAGGCGCTCGAGAAGTGGCTCGTACCGCTGCTCGAGGGCACGCTTCCGCGGCACCTCCAGATCATCTACGAGATCAACCGGCGCTTCCTGAAGCAGGTTGCGGTGGCCCTCCCGGCGGACGAGCCCCGAATGGCCCGGATGTCGCTCATCGAGGAGTCCTCGCCCAAGCGGGTGCGCATGGTCAATCTGGCCATCGTGGGGAGCCACGCCACCAACGGCGTGTCGGCGATGCAGACCGACATGCTGCAATCGCTGCTCGTTCCGGACCTCTATCAGCTGTGGCCGGAGAGGTTCAGCCACAAGACGAACGGAATCACGCAGCGCCGCTGGTTGCTCGGCGCGAACCCGTTGCTGGCCGATCTCGTCTCGGAGACCATCGGCGACGGCTGGATCACCGATCTCCAGCAACTGAGGGGGCTCGAGCCCTTTGCGGCCGATTCCGCCTTCCAGGCCGCCTTCGGCCGGATCAAGCGCGTCAACAAGGAGAAGCTGGCGGCCATCATCCGGGATCGCTCACACGTGAAGGTCGATCCCGATTCGCTCTTCGATATCCAGGCCAAGCGGATCCACGCGTACAAGAGGCAGTTGCTGAACATCCTGCACATCGTCTACGAGTACCTCGCGCTGGTGGAAGACGGCGAGGAGCCCGCGACGCCCCGAACCTATGTCTTCGCCGGCAAGGCGGCGCCGGGCTACTGGTACGCGAAACAGGTCATCAAGCTGATCCACGACGTGGCCCGCGTCGTCAACGCGGACGGGCGCGCGCAGCCGTGGATCAAGGTGGCGTTCCTGTCGGACTATCGCGTGTCCCTGGCCGAGAAAACGATCCCGGCCGCCGATCTCAGTGAACAGATATCGACGGCGGGAACCGAGGCGTCGGGCACCAGCAGCATGAAGTTCGCGCTGAACGGGGCGGTCACCATCGCCACGCTCGATGGCGCCAATATCGAGATCCTGGACGACGTCGGCGGAGACAACATGTTCGTCTTCGGCCTCGAGGTCGCGGACCTGCACGCGATGCACGGAAAGAGATCCTATCGGCCGAGGGACCTCTACGATGACGATCCGCGCGTCAAGCGAATGGCCCAGGCCTTCACGTCCGGCTTGTTCTCGCCGGAAGAGCCCGGCCTCTTTTCCTGGGTCCTCCAGACGATTCTCAACCCGAACGACGAGTACTGCCACCTGGCGGACCTGCCGACATACCTGGAAGCCCACCGCAATGCGGCGGAGGCGTTCAAGGATCCCGGCAGGTGGATGCGCACGGCGATCCTGAACGTGGCTCGCATCGGCCGGTTCTCCAGCGATCGGGCCGTTCTGGAATACGCCCGTGACATCTGGGACCTGAAGCAGGTCTAACGAGTCGGGCCGGGCCCCTCGCGACCTTCGGGGGCCCGACCCGGAAGCACCTCTCGCCCGACGCGGCACGGCCTTGCGGCTGGGCGCAGACCGTTACCCGGCAGCGCCGCCTATGAGCAGGACAGGGCGTACGTGTCGAGGTCCACGGTGCAGGAGATGTTCGCCGTCGCGCCATCGACCGTGTACTGCCCCGTCAGCGTCATGGACTGCGACGAGGCCGACGGGTCGTATCCGAAGATCAAATCGCCATTCACCTCATCGACGAGGCCCTCGGATGTCATCTTGAACGTCACCATGGCGGATATCAGCTGTGGATCGGCGAACGGGTGCAAGATCAACTGCAGAGAGGTGATGTCCAACCTGCACCCGTCCACGGTCTTGATCCACGGCTCCTCGGTCACGATGGTGACCCGGAAGGCAGGCGTCGAGTTCGGAGCAGCTCCGACATCTCCCAGGCCGACGATGCTGAACGTGCCTCCACCCATCTGAGCGGTGGTTACAATGTGGAACATGTCCCACTCGGCGATACACACGTCGCCCTTGACCATGCCGTCGCCGCAGCGGCTCAGGGGCGAGACCGTGCCGCGGACCTGGATCTCACTTCCGGACTTGCCGTCCATGTCCGCATCGAATCCGAAGGCCCCGGTCTCCAGATTCAGCGACCGGTCGGCAACCGAGTTGCTTGTGCCGCTGGCCACCCACCCTATGATCTCGTTGAATCCGTTCACGATGGTCAGGAACCCGGCGACACACGTGCCGGAGCAACTCGCCAGGAGATCGAAGGTCTCGGTGTCGGGCTCGGCGGGGGAGCTGCCGTCCCCACCGCACGAGACGGTGGCGACGAGCGCGCCTGCCACGGCGCAGGTCAGGAGTCGGTTGAGGGGAATCATCTGAACCTCCAGCGGGAGTCATCCAGCGTGCCCTCTGTCGGAGGGCGGACGGAGCGTCGGTCGTCTCCGTCTCTCACTTCCTGACACAGGAAAGCGGGGCGACACGGATCACGTGGGGGAGGAAGGTGCCCGGCCCCCGACCTGGTCCGAGGGCTCCGACCCGATGGCTCCGACCCGAGGGCCCGGGTGGTCCCGTTGACCGGGGGTGGAGAGGCCAGCAACTTACGGATGATGTTCCGCCCCCAGGAGATCACCGGACGATTGCGCCTTGCCCGGGAAGGGGACCGGGAAGCGTTCGACGAGGTCTTCTCCCTCGTCTATGGCGAGTTGCGGCGTCTCGCCCAGGCTCAGCGCAGGCGGTGGCACGGGGACACCACCCTGGACACCACCTCCCTCGTCCACGAGGTCTACCTGAAGTTGGTCCGCGGGGAGGCCTCCACGTGGGAGGACCGGAGCCACTTTCTGTGCGTGGCGGCCAAGGCCATGCGGCACCTCCTGGTGAACTACTCCGAGCGCCGGCGGGCCGCCAAGAGGGGCGGGGGATCCGATCCCCTGCGCATCGACGAGTTCAATCCCGTCAGTGAGGAAGCGGCGGAGGACGTCGTGGCCCTCCACGAGTCCCTGGAACGTCTGGAAGAGGTGAGCCCCCGGCAGGTGAGCGTGGTGGAAGCCCGGTTCTTCCTGGGGCTCTCCGTGGAGGAGGCCGGCACGGCGCTGGGGATCTCGCCGGCCACCGTCAAGCGGGATTGGGCCATGGCCAGCGCGTGGCTGTACCGCGACATCCGGACGACCCTCCTATGACCGCGCACCTGGATCCGGAGCGTTGGAGCAGGGCGGAGGAGGTCTTCGGCCGGGCCCTGGAGGTCCCTCCGGAGGCCAGGGAGCGCCTGGTGACCGAGGCCTGCGGGAACGATGAAGAGCTCCGGAAGGAAGTGCTGTCTCTCCTGGAGTCCGCGGACACCGCCACGGAGTACTTGTCGCGGGTGGCGCTGCAGGCGGGGATCCCTCCCCCGGAGCAGACCGACGCCGAGGACCTCGTGGGCCGGACGGTGGGGCGGTACCGCCTGGTCCGGCTCCTGGGTCGAGGGGGAATGGGGGCGGTCTTCCTGGCCCACCGGGCGGACCATCAGTTCGAGAAGGAGGTAGCCCTCAAGCTCCTCCCGTGGGGAGTGACCTCCCCGGAGGCCGTCAAGCGCTTCCACAGGGAGCGCCGCATCCTGGCCCGGCTGGAGGACCCCCGCGTCGCACGTCTCCTCGACGGCGGCGTCACCTCGGACGGTACCCCCTACTTCGTCATGGAGTACGTCGAAGGCTCCCCCATCGACGAGTACTGCGACGCTCACCGCCTCTCCGTCCCGGAGCGGCTGACCCTCTTTCTGGAGGTGTGCGACGCGGTGGAGGACGCCCACCGGCACTTCATCGTCCACCGGGACCTGAAGCCGGGGAACATCCTGGTGACCGGGGAGGGCTCGGTGAAGCTCCTGGATTTCGGCATCGCCCGGATGCTGGACCCGGAGGAGGACGAGGCGGAGCTCACCCGGACCGGCCATGCCCACCCCATGACCCTGTCCTACGCGAGCCCCGAGCAGGTCCGAGGCGAGCCCATCACCACGGCCAGCGACGTCTATGCCCTGGGGATCCTCCTCTACAGGCTTCTCACCGGTCTGCACCCCTACCGGCGCGAGTTCACCTCACCGTCCGACGCCGAGCGGGTCATCTGCGAGGAGGACCCCACGGTGCCCAGCCAGCGTCTGGGTGCCGGCACGGCCGAGGAGAGCAGCGGCATCGCCGAAGCCCGTGGCGCCTCCGTCCCGAAGCTCCAGCGGGAGCTTTCCGGGGACCTCGACGCCATCGTCCTCACCGCCATGCGGAAGGAGCCGAGTCGACGGTACCCGTCGGTGCACCACCTCTCCGAGGACCTCCGGAGACACCTGCAGGGTTACCCCGTGCGCGCCCGGAGGGACTCCGCCGGATACCGGCTCTCGCGCTTCGTCCTGCGCCATCGCATCGGGGTCGCGGCGAGCCTCGCCGTGGTCGCCCTGGCCGCGGCTCTCCTGGCGGTGTCCATTCGCCACACCCTCACCACCGCGGCCCTCGGCAGAGCCCTGAGCCGGGAGGTCGAGACCACCCGGCAGGTGTCGGGGTTCCTGGTGGACCTGTTCCGGCCCGCCGACCCCATGGAGGGCTTCGGGGACACGGTCCGCGTCCGCACCCTCCTGGACCAGGGGATGCAGCATCTCGCCCGGGACAAGGGAGGGACACCCGAGGTCCGCGCCCGGACTCTCATGGTCATGGCGCAGGTGTACGACAACCTGGGGCTGTACGACGAGGCCGTCCTCCTCCAGGAGGAGGCGCTCCGGATACGGCGCGCGCTCTACGGCGACGCCCATCCCGAGGTCGCCGAGACCCTGGAAGCGCTGGCGAGCTCCTATGAGAGCGCAAGACAGCCCCATGTCGCGCTGGGCTACTTCGAGGAGGCTCTGGCCACCCGGCGAGCCATCGGGGGCGCCCCGCTCTCCGAAGCCTCCGCCCTCCAGGGGATGGGACGCCTCCTGAGGGACCAGGGGAATCCGGACTCGGCGGAGGTTCTGATCCGTGAGGCCTTGAGGATCCGGAGGGCCACGGCGGGAGAGGAGGAGCTCCAGACCGTCCTCACGGTCCTGGACCTGGCCTACGTGCTCCGTGGGAAGGGCGAGGCCGACTCGGCTCAGGCCCTGTACGAGCGGGCCATACGGGGGCTGGAGGCCCACGGGGACTCCGGCGCCGCCGTCCTGCCCGCGGCCCTCAACAACCTGGCCTACCTCCACCGCACCCGAGGCGAAGACGCCGAGGCCGAAGTCCTGTACCGGCAGGCGGTAGCGCTGGAGCGGCAGTGGGGGACGGTGCCCAACCTCCTCGTCCTCATGAACAACCTCGCCGCCCTCCTGGACGTGGAAGGCAAGGACGCCCAGGTGGACAGCCTCTTGGTGGAGGCCATTCGTGTCTCGGAAGAATACTGGCCCGACGGTCACTGGCGTGTGGGATCGGCGTACGGCGCCCGAGGGGCCTTCCGCATGGATCATGGGGATCCCGCCGGAGCGGAGCCGCTTCTCCGCAGGGCCCTGGAGATCTCCGTGGAGGAGCTGACCGCGGACAATGCCCGCACCGCTTACGTCCGGATGCAGTATGGTATGTGCCTCCGGGACCTGGGCCGCTTCGAGGACGCCGAAGCTCAGCTCCTGGCCGCCTTCGACTGGCTCGCGGAGCACAACGGCGTCCAGAGTCCCTACACGCAGCCCACCGTCTCCCACCTGGTCGCGCTCTACGAGGCCTGGGGCAAGCCCGACGCGGCCCGGAGGTTCAGGGATCTCCTGGTCTCGGACAGCACCGACGGGGCGTCGTTCCCACCACCCACCGCGGAGTGATCGCGAGGTGGTCCCCAGGCCACCATGTCGACGAGTGCCTTCTGTCTTCTGCTGTCCGGCCCGGTCGTCGCCGTCGGGCTCCTTCGCTACCGCGCCGACATTCGGCGCCGCGGACGCACGACATCGCTGGGCGTGACGCTGCTCCTCGCGGCCTGGCTGATGCCCCATCCGGTCCTCGGGAGGGATGCCTCCACCCTCGTCACGGACGGCCCCTACCGCTGGAGCCGCAATCCCCAGTACGTCACGTATCTCCTCCTTCCCGTGGGTTATGCGCTCACCGGGTCGGCCGTCATGGCGTGGGTGGGGGTGGCCCTCCTCCTCGTCCTCGTGCACCTCACGGTGCTGGTGGAGGAAGAGCACCTCGAAGGGCGCTTCGGCGACCGGTATAGTGCCTATCGGCGAGCCACGCCACGCTATCTCTCCCGATAGGGAGGTGACGGCCGCGGACGGCGTCACCCCGGCACCACACCCCAGTGGACCAGCCCTTCCATCACCCCCTCGGCACCCTCGCCTTCGGCCAGATAGACGCGGTCGTCCAGTCGACGGGCCCGCGCTTCCTCGCGCAGGTCGGATCGAACGCGGGCCGGGGCGTTGCCCACCAGCACGGATCGCACCCCTGACAGGAGCGCTTCGCGGTCGTTGCCTGAGTCGCCTGCGAAGACCACGCGGTCGAGGGAGAGCTCGAGGAGGTCGGCCAAGTACGTCACCGCCCGGCCCTTGCCTCCTCCGGCGGGAACGACGTCCAGCAGCCCGTCGCCCGTCACGAGGTCCCGGCTGACCACCAGGTCGGCCCGGACCCCGGAATCGGCCAACCGGCGGGAGACCGCGGGCTCGGCGAGCCCCCACTCGTCCCACGGGAAGAAGAAGCTGGCCTTGTGCATCCCCTGGTTCGCGACCGGCTGCGCGCGCACCTGTGGAAGGTCCTCCAGCACGCCCAGCACGTCGGCGGCGGCGATCCCGCCGAAGGCGTCGCGCATCCGCTCGGCATACCCGTCGTCCACCACGAATCCGTCGGCCCGCCGGTGGTAGATGGTCGTGCCCACGTCGCAGGCCATGAAGTCGGGCACGGGGAGGGCCCACCGCTCCACGCCGGCGAGAGCCATGCCGAGGTCGCGGCCCGTGACGTAGGCCAGGGCGAGCCCCGGGCGCGCCCGCTCCACCACCCTCGCGAACTGGGTCAACGCCCCCTGGTGCGAGGGCGAATCCTCCGGCGGGATGAGCGTTCCGTCCAGATCGGAGGCCAGGAGAGACAGGGGGCGTATGGTCATGAGCACGACAGGTGGAGGTGGAAACCGGTCGTTGGATTGACTACGATGGGTTTTTCCGCCTGCTGCGCCAGAGGGAAGGCCGATGGTTCGCCAGGCAAGCCCAGAGGATCCCTCCCCTCCCTCCTCCCCGGGAGAGCGGGTCCTCGTGTACGGGGAGGTGCTCTTCGACCGCTTTCCCGACGGCAAGCGGGTCCTCGGTGGGGCGCCCTTCAACGTGGCGTGGCACTTGTGCGGTTTCGGCCTGCCGCCCCTGCTGATCTCGTCGGTGGGCGACGACGCCGACGGACGGTACGTCCTGGACCATGTGGAGGGGTGGGGGCTCTCCAGTCACGGCATCCAGGTGGACTCCGCCTGGCCCACCGGCATCGTGGACGTCAGCACCGCGGAGGACGCCGAACCCTCCTATCGGATCCCCCCGGACCAGGCGTGGGACCGGGTGGACGCGGACCGGGCGATGGCACAGGTGCCGGACGGCGTGGCGCTGGTCTATCACGGCACCCTCGCCCTGCGCAGCACAGCCGCCGCCGAGGCGTGCCGACGTCTCGTGCGTGCGGCCGACGCCACCGTGTTCGTGGACGTGAATCTCCGCACACCCTGGTGGACTCCACAGGGCGTCGCCGAGGCGCTGGAGGGCGCCGACTGGGCGAAGATGAACCTGGAGGAGCTCTGGGCGTTGAGCGGTACCGGACCCGGCGACCTGGACGAGGCCGCCCGCGCCGCTCGCATCCTTCTGAAGCGATACGATCTCCGGCGGCTCGTGGTGACCTGCCACTCCCAGGGCGCGTTCCTGGTCACAGCGGAGGGAGGTACCTTCCGCGCCCCGCCGCTCGAGATCCCCGAGATGGCCGACACCGTGGGTGCCGGGGACGGCTTCTGCGCCGTCATGTGCCTGGGAATCGTGGAAGGGTGGGACGAGGAGGTCATGCTGCGGCGGGCCAATCAGTTCGCCGCCGACGTCTGCCAATTCCGGGGCGCCACCCTCACCGACATCTCCATCTACGACGCGCACATGCGGCACTGGGCGGAGCTCCCCTGGAGCCTCGCTCCGGAATCCGAGGGTGAGGGCCTCTATGTCCTGTCCCTCTCCGTTCACGGCATGGTGCGCGCCACGAACATCGAGCTGGGCGAAGATGCCGACACGGGAGGACAGGTCTCGTACGTCGTGGACCAGGCGCGGGCGCTGGTGGAGCGCCCCGACGTCGAGCGGGTGGACCTCGTCACCCGTCAGATCTTCGACGCGCACGTGGACCGGACGTACTCCGAGCCCGAGGAGGAGATCGCCCCGGGCGCGCGTATCGTCCGACTCCCCTTCGGTCCTCGTCGGTACCTGCGGAAGGAATCGTTGTGGCCGTATCTGGACACGCTGCTGGACCAGATCACCCACTATCTCCGCAGCGTAGGACGCGTGCCGGACGTCATCCACGGCCACTACGCCGATGCGGGCTACGTGGGTGCACAGCTGTCGCGCCTGCTCGGGGTCCCGTTTGTCTTCACCGGTCACTCCCTGGGCCGCGTCAAGCTCCAGCGACTCGTGGAGCAGGGACAGAAGAAGGAGGACGTGGAGCGTCGCTACCGCATCTCGCGGCGCATCGAGGCCGAGGAGCAGGCCCTGCAGGCGGCGGATCTGGTCATCACCAGCACGGCCCACGAGGTCGAATCCCAGTACAAGGGCTACGAGAACTACCTCCCCGGACGGATGGAGGTGATTCCGCCGGGCGTCGACCTCACGCGCTTCTCGCCACCCCCTCGGCAGTGGACCGCCCCCCCCATCCTGGCGGAGCTGGCTCGATTCCTCGTGGACCCGTCCAAACCCATGCTGCTGGTGGTGGCCCGTGCGGACGAGCGCAAGAACTTCCGCGGGCTCATCCGGGCGTACGCCCGGACCCCCGGGCTGCGCGAAGCCGCCAATCTCGTCCTGGTGGCGGGCAACCGCGACGACATCTACACCATGGACGCCGCGCCCCGGCGCGTGCTCTCGCGCATCCTCCTCCTGGTGGACCGCTACGACCTGTACGGCTCCGTCGCCTACCCCAAACGCCACGGTCCCGACGACGTCCCCGACCTCTTCCGCCTGGCTGCGCGCTCGAAGGGCGTGTTCGTGAACCCCGCCCTCACCGAGCCGTTCGGTCTCACCCTCATCGAAGCGGCCGCCGTGGGGCTACCCGTGGTGACGACCAACGACGGGGGCCCCCGGGATATCCTGAAGGCGTGCGGCCACGGCCTGCTGGTCGACCCGCTCGAGACCGAGGCGATGGGGAGAGCGATCCTGGGGGCCATCACGGATGGGCGCCGCTGGGCCCGCTGGGCCAAGAACGCCGTCTCCAGGGTGCACGGCAGCTTCTCCTGGCGCAGCCATGCCCGTCGGTATGCGCACTCCGTGCAGTCGGTCCTCTCCGGCAACCGGCCGGCCGTGGTGTCCCATCCCCGCGGGCGTCTGCCCGGAATGGACCGTCTCCTCATCACGGACGTGGACGATACGCTCACCGGCGACGAGAACGCGTTGGGGTCGCTGGTGGAGCGACTTCGCGGAGCGGGAGACGGAGTGGGGTTCGGCATCGCGACGGGACGGACGCTGGACCAGGCGCTGGCGATCCTCGACGGCCTGGGCCTCGGCTCACCGGACCTGATGATCACGGCGTCGGGCACGCAGATCCACTACGGAACGCGACTCGTGCACGACCGCTCGTGGGACCGACAGATCCAGCATCGCTGGGAGCCGGAGGCCGTCCGGGAGGCCATGGACGAGGTGTGCGGGCTGGTCTTCGATCCGGGCGCGTCGACGCGGTACCGCCTCCGCTACCAACTCGGCTCCGACGCTCCGAGCCTCGCGCAGGTACGCCGCCGCCTCCGGAACGCCGGCCTCCAGGCCACGCCCATCATCGACCACGGCACGCATCTGGAAGTGCTCCCGGGTCGCGCCTCTCCCGGAACCGCCATTCGCTTTCTGCTGTTCAAGTGGAACCTGGCTCCCGAGCGCCTGCTGGTGGCCGGCGATTCGGGGAACGATGCCGACATGCTCGCCGGTGAGACGCTGGGGGTGGTGGTGGGCAACCACACCGAGGAGCTCGAGCCGCTGCGAGGGTATCCGCGCATCTACTTCGCACGGGGCGACTATGCCAGCGGTGTCCTCGAGGGCATCGAGCACTACGACTTCTTCGGGACGATCCGCACCCACGACGAGGCCATGGAATGATCGACGAGCTGACAGAGGTGATCCGAATCCACCGCGAGCCCGTCTACGAGTTCTTCCACCGCCTCCGGGGGAGGAAGCGGCCCTTCTTCCTGTGGTCCGACCTCGCGGAGGAGTTCCAGGCCTTCACGGAGACGGCAGCGGGAGATCCTCTGCGCGGCACCTTCCTGGACGACGTCATCCACCGCACCCAGGAGGCGCTCGTCCTTCCGCCCATGGCGTACCTGGCCATCCGCGAGGAGGTCGCCCGCTGGCGCTACGTCCAGGTGCACCTCCAGGAGCTGCACCTGGGAGATCTCTCGGTGGCCGAGTACCTCGCCGTAAAGGAGAGCACCGTCCGCCCGGGCGCCCGGGAGCGCTACGCCCTCGAGGTCGACCTCACGCCGTTCGAGCGCGGCTTCCCGAAGATCTCCGACACCGCGGAGATCGGGCAGGGAGTGGAGTTTCTCAACCGGTACCTCTGCGAGCGCCTCGGGGGCGCCGCGGCGGAGAGCGCCGAGCTGCTCCACGGCTTCCTCCGCGTCCACAAGGTCAACGGCCGACAGCTCATGCTCAATCCCTCCATGGGGAAGGGAGAGGAGCTCCGCCAGGCCCTCGCCGAGGCCGACAGCCTGCTGGCGAACGCGCGGCGGGGGAACAAGTGGTCCCGGGACCTGCAGCAGCTGGGCTTCGAGCCCGGGTGGGGTCGAACGCCCAAGAGGACGAGGGAGACCATGCGGCTTCTGGCCGCCGTCCTGGACGATCCGGAGCCGGACGCGCTCGCGCGCTTCCTGGAGCGCGTGCCCATGATCTTCTCCGTGGCGATCCTCTCCCCCCACGGCTACTTCGGACAGGCCAACGTTCTGGGCAAGCCCGACACGGGCGGTCAGGTGGTGTACATCCTCGACCAGGTGCGGGCGCTCGAGCGCGCCATGCGTCATTCCCTGTACGAGCAGGGTGTGGACGTGGAGCCGCAGATCGTGGTTCTCACCCGCCTCATCCCGGAGGCGGGCGACACCACCTGTGGCCAACGCCTGGAGCCGATCCTCGGCACCCGGAATGCGCGTATTGTGCGCATACCTTTCCGCAACCAGAAGCGCGAGGTCGTGCGCAGGTGGATCTCGAGGTTCGAGGTGTGGCCCTACCTCGAGCGGTACGCCGTCGAAGCGCAGAGGGAGCTCCAGGCCGAGCTGGGTGGCCGGCCGGACATGGTCATCGGCAACTACTCGGACGGGAACCTGGTGGCCTCCATCCTCGCCCACCGGCTCGGGGTGACCCAGTGCAACATCGCCCACGCGCTGGAGAAGGCGAAGTACCTCCACTCGGACCTCTACTGGAAGGACCTGGAGCCCGTCAACCACTTCTCGTGCCAGTTCACGGCGGACCTCATCGCCATGAACACGGCGGACTTCATCATCACGAGCACCTACCAGGAGATCGCCGGCACGGACAGCACCGTGGGTCAGTACGAGAGCTACCAGTCCTACTCGCTCCCGGGGCTGTACCGCGTCGTGTCCGGCATCGACTGCTTCGACCCCAAGTTCAACATCGTCTCCCCCGGCGCCGATGCGGACACCTTCTTCCCGTACTCGGACGTGGAGCGCCGCCCCGGGCAGCTCACGGAGGACGTGGCGGAGATGGTGCACGGGGATTCCCAGCGAGGTGCGCGCGGCCGGCTCGAGGACGACGGCAAGCCGGTCCTGTTCGCCATGTCGAGGCTGGACCGCATCAAGAACATCACCGGCCTGTTGGCGTGGTACGCCGACAGCGAGGAGCTCCAGGAGCAGGCGAACCTCCTGCTGGTGGGTGGGTCGCTGGACCCGAGACGCTGCAAGGACCGGGACGAGCGGGAGCAGGCGGAGAAGATGCACGCGCTCCTCGACCGGTCGGGCCTGGACGGCAAGGTGCGCTGGCTCGAGATGCAGACCGACAAGACCACGGTGGGCGGCCTCTACCGGTACGTGGCCGACACCCGCGGCGCCTTCGTGCAGCCGGCCCTCTTCGAGGCCTTCGGCCTCACCGTAGTGGAGGCCATGAGCTCGGGGCTCCCCGTCTTCGTCACCCGTTACGGAGGTCCTCTGGAGATCGTGGAGCACGGCGTGTCGGGGTTCCATCTCGATCCCAACGCGGGCGGGGAGGCGGCGGCCCTCATGGCCGACTTCCTCCGCCGCGCCGCCGCGGACCCCTCGGTCTGGACGGCGATCTCCGAGGGAGCGCTCGCCCGGGTGCGGGCGCGCTACACGTGGGAGCGGTACGCCGACGTGTTCCTGCGTCTGTCCCGCATCTACGGCTTCTGGCGACACATCTCGTCGCTGGAGCGGCAGGAGACGCGGCGCTACCTGGAGATGTTCTACGGCCTCATGTACCGCGCGCGCGCAGCCACGGTGGACGAAGCGTAGAGAGCGTAGCCCTACCCGAACGAGCACATGCTCGCGTCGGCCTTCCGACAGGGAGCGAAGTCGAAGCGCCGGTAGCCGGTCCACTCCCCCCACTCGCCCGAGCTGGCATGGGCCCTGACCTGCCAGCGCCAGTCGGGGAGGTTCCGGCCGACGACGTAGCCGCACACGACACCGGAATACCAGGATCGCGTCGTGGAGGTGCTCACCCCCGGGTAGGTCGCTCCCTGGTGCTGCACGACGATCTCGTATCCGGCGATGCCCGATGGGTGTGTCGCGTCGGACCAGTCGAAATCGAGATGCATGCCTGGACCACCGCCGTGCCCCTTCCCTGCTGCCCTCCGGTCTAGCGCTTCTTCGGCGCCATCAGGGCCAGCATGCGGATCTGTCCCGCATGGTATGCGTCGTGGAAGGCCATTCCCATGAGCTCGGCACCTACGGTGCGCGCGCTGCCGCGGCGACGGAGTGCCAGAGTCGCCGGATCTGTGCCGGCGAGGGCGGCCAGTACGCTGTCCTGATATCGCTCCAGGAGCTTCAGGTCCTCGCTCCAGGTCGCCTCGTCCAGTCGCGCCGGGCCCCGAGGATACCAGGAGGATCGCATGGGGCGAGGGAATCGTGCGCTCCTGCCTCCCTGGACGGACTGGAGCCGGCCGATCATCCGATGCCTGGTGTAGATCAGGTGGAGCACGAGGTCGTGGATGGAGTTCCTTCCCGGCGCGGGCCGCCAGGAGGCCTGGGCGGCGGTGACACCTCTCAGAGCCGCGCGCACGGACGGGCCGTGCCAGGCCGGACCCCGGTAGATCTCGGTGACGGCCTCGGCTATGGCCTCGGGAGACGACGCGGGTGCGGCGGATGCCTTCTTCGCAGCGCTTGCCATGGAGCGGTCCTCGCGAAGGGAGCTGGTTGAATCGGTCACCCAGGATATGCTGCTACGTCGCGTCCCGATAGCGGAACACAACCAGCGGCAAGGCCGGCAGCCCCCCTATCGGTAATCGCGGAACCTCTCCAGCGCCTCGGCCATCTCGCGGTCGGTGAGGAGCACGGGCTCCCCCACCTGCAGCGCGCGCCAATACAGCTCGGCCAGGGACTCCACCTCGGCGGCCAGCTCCAGCGCGGCGTCCGGGGAGGCTCCCAGCGCGACCATGCCGTGGTTGGCCAGCAGGCACGCGTTCCGGCCCTCGAGGGCCGCCGCCGCGTGCGCCGCGAGCTCCGGCGTGCCGAACGTCGCGTACGCGGCGCACCGGATGGAGTCGCCGCCCGCCACGGCCACCATGTAGTGGAAGGCCGGGATGTCCCGGCGCAGCGTGGCCAGGGTGGTGCAGAACCTGGCATGGGCGTGCACCACCGCGCCCGCGTCCGGGCGCGCACCGTAGAGGGCCGCGTGCATGGGCCATTCGGTGGTGGGCTTTCGCTCCCCCTCGAGGACCCGCCCCTCCAGGTCCATGAGGACGATGTCGCCTGCGCCGATCTGCGCGTAGGGAACCGCCGAGGGCGTGACGAGCATGCCGCCTTCCGTGCGGGCGCTGACGTTGCCCGACGTCCCCGAGCTCAGTCCGCGTTCGCTCATCCGCCGCGCCGCATGGGCGACGGCGGCGCGCAGCTCATCCGCGCTCATGGACGCTCCGGGAACAGGCCCGCCAGGCCTTCGCGGCTGGCCTGCGCGATGCCCCGCTCGGTGATGATCCCGGTGATGAGCCGCCCCGGCGTGACGTCGAAGGCGGGGTTGGCCACGGGGGAGCCGTCCGGAATCACGCTCACCGTGGCCACCCCGCCGTCGTCGCTGCGCCCGGTGATCCGCGTGACCTCCTCGGCGGAGCGCTCCTCGATGGGGATGTCGCCGCCGTCCTCCAGGCCCCAGTCGATGGACGACGACGGCGCCGCCACGTAGAAGGGCACGCCGTTGTCCCGGGCGGCCAGGGCCTTCAGATACGTGCCCACCTTGTTGGCCACGTCCCCCGTGGCGGTGGTCCGGTCGGTCCCCACCAGGCACAGGTCCACGCGGCCCCGCTGCATGAGGTGGCCGCCCGCGTTGTCCACGATGACGGTGTGGGGCACCCCGTGGTGCCCGAGCTCCCAGGCGGTGAGGCTCGCGCCCTGGTTCCGCGGCCGGGTCTCGTCCACCCAGACGTGCACCGACACCCCCGCGTCGTGCGCCAGGTAGATGGGTGCGGTGGCGGTCCCCCAGTCCACCGTGGCCAGCCACCCGGCGTTGCAGTGGGTGAGGATCTCCACGGGACGGTCGGGGTGGCGGGCGGCCAGGGCGCGGATGAGCGGAAGGCCGTGCTCGCCGATGCGGCGGTTCCGCTCCACGTCGCCGTCGGCGATCTCTCCGGCGAGGCGATACGCCGCCTCGGCGCGTCCCTCCGGCGCCAGCGGCCGCACCGCCTCCGAGACCCGGTCCAGCGCCCAGCGCAGGTTGACGGCCGTGGGCCGCGTGGACAGCAGCAGCTCCCGGGCACGGGCCAACGCGGCGTCGTCGGCGCTCCGCCGGAGCGCGAGGGCGAGGCCGTAGGCGGCGGCGGCGCCGATGAGCGGCGCGCCGCGCACCTGCATCTCCGAGATGGCGCGGGCCACTCCCTCCACGTCGGTGAGGCGGAGGATGCGGAACTCGTGCGGCAGCACGGTCTGGTCCACGATGCGGACCGACCGGCCGTCGCCGTCCGGGAAGATGCTGCGATAGGGGACGCCGTTTACCTTCACGCTCACCGCCGGTAGGATGGGCCGGCTCAACGTGCCCGACATGGTCACGTGGCGGACAGGGAAGCATGGAAACGCCCACGCCCCGAGCACAAGGCCGGCGGGTGGCGTCAACATCATGGGAGGCGTGCCGTGACGCTGGTGATCCGCGGGTGCATGGTGGAGGGGGAGGAGCGTGACATCGGGATGGACGGGGGGCGCATCGCGTGGATCCGCGAGCCGGAAGCCCGGGAGCCGAGGAGATCCGCCTCGGGATCCACGGGCGAAGCCGCCCCTGTCGATGGCGCATCCCCGGCAGCCGACGACCCGGCTCCCGACACCGGGTCCCCGCGGCCCGCCGCGGAACCGACCCCCGACCGCGTCATCGACGGCCATGGCCTCCATGCCTTCCCCGGGCTGAAGAACGGCCACACCCACGCGGCCATGACGCTCTTCCGCGGATACGGCGACGACCTGCCCCTCATGGAATGGCTGCAGACGCGGATCTGGCCGGCGGAGGCCCTCCTCACCGAGGAGGACGTCTACCACGGCACCCGTCTGGCCCTGGTGGAGATGATCCGGTCGGGGACCACCTACTTCAACGACATGTACTGGCACCGGCCGGGGGTGGTGCGCGCGGTGAGGGAGCTGGGACTGCGCGCCCACGTGGGCTCGGTGTTCATCGATCACGGCGATCCCAGCGGCGTCGCGGCGGGAGCGCAGCGCGAGGCCGTGCTCGAGCAGGTGGCCGAGCGCGACGCGCTGGATCCACGCATCCAGGTGGCCCTCGCCCCCCACGCCATCTACACCGTGGCGCCGGAGAGCCTGGAGTGGATGGGGGCGCTGGCCGCCGAGAACGACCTCATCGTCCACATCCATCTCTCGGAGACACGGAGCGAGGTCGAGGCCTGCGTGGAGAAGCACGGCGTGCGGCCGGCGTTCTTCCTCCAGCGCCTGGGACTCCTGAGCCCGAGGCTGGTGCTGGCTCACGGCGTCTATCTGGACGCCGACGAGATGGACCTTCTGGCCGAGAGCGGCGCCACCGTCGTCACCAACCCCACGGCCAACATGAAGCTCGCCACCGGCGGCATCTTCGACTACGGCACCGCGAGGGGAGCCGGACTCCGTGTCGCCCTGGGCACGGACGGCGCCGGGTCCAACAACAACCTGGACATGGTGGAGGAGATGAAGATGCTGGCGCTGGTGCAGAAGCACCGCGCCGAGGATCCCACCACCCTCACGGCGCGCGACGCCCTGTCCCTGGCCACCACGGCGCCCGCCCAGGCGTTCGGTCTGGGAAGCGGGAGCGTGGAGCCCGGCGCTCCCGCGGACCTCATCCTCGTGGACCTCTCCCGCGCATCGACGCAGCCGGTACACGACCCCGTCTCCGCGCTGGTGTATGCGGCCAACGGGAACTGTGTCCACACCACCATCTGCGACGGCCGGGTGCTCATGCACGCCGGCCGGCTGGAGGTGGCGGACGAGGACGAGGTGGTGGGGGCGGCGGTGCAGGCGGCGCGGGCGCTGGCCGCCCGGGCCTAGCGGATCAGCCGCGCCCCTCTCCGCCCACCACGGCGTTCATCACACGCTCGTAGTGCAGCCCCTTGATGGCCGCCTCGACGGCCCGCGACAGCGCCACGCCGGGAAACCGATGCAGTCGCATCTGCACCTTCAGGTAGCGGCGCGCATTCTCGTAGACGACACGGGCATCGTCCGTGGACAGCGAGCCCACGCTCGCCCGGGCGCGCACGCCAGCGGCCCACTCTCGGACCTGCTCCAGGCGCGCATCCGGGCGGAACCGCACCAGGTAGTCGTACGCCTCGGCGACGAGCTGCTCCATCCGGGCCAGGTCTCCCTGCACCCGCACCACGCCGTCCCGGTGGAGCCTCCGCATCAGACGCTTGAGCTGGCGGGCGTCACTCCGGGCCCGCCGCCGCGCCATCCGGTCCAGCCGGCCGGCCTGCCACAGGAAGCGGAAGTACGCCCGGTCGAAGCGGCGGACGCCCTGCTTCCAGAACGACAGGAGCGCGCTCTTCAGGTAGCGCAGCTCCATGCGCCGCACGGAGAAGATGTGGGGCTGCACCGAGTGGAGCATGTCCATGGCCCGCCGGTACGACTCGGCGGGGTTGAAGAGCCGTGACAGGATGTCGTGGATCCCCTGATACATCTGCTCCGCCGTCATGCGCAGGGGCACGAACTGCACCGCGTCGTCGGTGTTGTTCCCCGAGTACTCGGCGGGTTGGAGCCTGCCCTCGCTCTTGAGGCGCTCCCACAGGGGCGTGTGGGGCACCGGGGTGAGCATGCCGGTCATGGCGGTGAAGATGCGTGTACGCTTCACGAACTCCACGATCCGGTCGGCGGTTCCGGGCACGTCCGAGTCGCTGCCGAAGATGAAGCCGGCATAGACCTCGATGCCGGCCGCCTGGATGGCGGCGATGGTCTCCGGCACGTCCACCTTGATGTTCTGCTTCTTGTTCATGCCCCGGAGCGCGTCCTCGTCGGGATTCTCGATGCCGAGGAACACGGCATCGAAGCCCGCCTGCTTCATCTTTCCGATGAGATGCTGGAGCTTCGGCGTTCCCAGGTTCACGCTGGCCTGCGTGTAGAACGAGAACGGGTACCCGTGCTCCCGCTGGAACTCGATGATGGCGTCGAGGATCTCGGAGGTCGCCGCAGGCGTGCCGATGAAGTTGTCGTCCACGCTGAAGACACTGCCCCGGTATCCCGTGGCGAGAAGCGCTTCCAGTTCCCGCGTCACCGCCGTCGGAGCCTTCGGCCTGTTGAAGCCTCCGTTGAACTGGATGATGTCGCAGAAGTCGCACCGGAACGGACACCCGGCCGTGGTCTGGATCATCATCGAGTGGTAGTCGGTGACACGCATGAGGTCCCAGCGTGGCAGCGGCACCTCGTCGAGGGACCGGAAGATGGAGCGGTCGTTGAGGTACGCCCTCGATCCGGGATCGACACACGCCACGGCCTCGGGAATGAACAGCCGTGGGGTACCCGCATCGTGCACGGGCCTCTCGGCCAGCCACGAGAGCAGCTCGTCGACGGACGCGTAGGCCTCGCCCCACACCAGCGCGTCCAGCCCGTCGTGCAGAATCCGGTCCGACTCGGACTGGGGATCCAGGATCTGGTCCCGGTACGACGAGGCGAAGGGGCCGCCCAGGACGAAGGGGACGTCCAGGTCCCGGGCGGGACCGCGAAGCACGTCCACCAGGGACCGCTTCTGGATGGACATGGCGCTGACGAAGACGGCGTCGGCGTCGGCCAGCTTCGCACGCAGCGCGCTCGCGGACGGTGGACGCACGTTGAGGTCGACGAGCTCCAGGTCCCAGTCGTCCGGCAGGTACCCGGCGAACGTCAGGAGACCGAGGGGTGGGAAGGCGGCCTTCCGGCCGATGAGCCGCATGACGTAGCGGTAGCTCCAGAACGAGTCGGAGGGGAACTCCGGCACCAGCAAGAGGCCCTTCCTGGTCGTCCTGCGGGCGGTGAGGCCCGATGCTGCCGTTCCTGCTGCTTCAACTGCTTTCTTTCGCCGACTTCCATCCCGCCGTGTCTCCCCACGCGACACACCCATCACGCACCTACCGCTCCGCAGGCTCGAGCGCCTGCACTGCCTGCGCGGCCGCCGGCCGGCGATGTGCTCCGACCTCCAGGCCACGACACTCCCTGAAAGGCGGAAGCTCGCGGAGATGGGCGCTTCGGGAAAGTAGGGAGGGCTCGGCGCCATGGGCTGCCCTCCTTGCGGCGGGGGCCGACGGGGTGCGGGTGTCCGGGACGTGCCCCCGCGGTAGGGCCGTCGGTGGGCATCTTCCTCGGGCGCTCTTTCCTAGCTAATCTAGGAGAGATGGCCTATACTCCCGGAGCGCGACCCCGCGGGCTCGCCGCTCCGGTCTCCGCGGTGCCGCCACCGGCGTCCGGCACCACTCGGCCGGTCCGTCGAACCCCGGCCCACATTCGAGCTGGAGGATCCCTGCCATGCTCATGACCAAGGAGTTGCTCCCGGGCACCCTGGACATGCTCATCCTCAAGGCCCTCTCGCTGGGTGCGACCCACGGCTACGGGGTGCTGTTGCGCATCGAGGCCACCTCGCGGGGCCTCCTCAGCCTGGAGCAGGGATCCCTCTACCCGGCGTTGGCCCGACTGCAGGACCGCGGCCTCATCTCCGCCGAGTGGGGCGTCTCGGAGAACTCGCGTCGCGCGAAGTTCTATCAGCTCACCCACCAGGGCGTCCGTCGTCTCGCCGGGGAGACCGACCGCTGGGCCCGCATGGTGGAGGCGGTGTCCAATGTTCTCGATACCCGCCCCAGCGAGGCCTAGGAGGCACCATGTTCCATCGCCTGCGCGCCCGACTGCGTCTCCTGAGGCACCGTGAGGACTTCAACCGCGAGCTCGACGAGGAGATGTCGTTCCACATCGACCGTCTGGCCGAGGACCTCATGCGCCGGGGGATGGATCCCGATGCCGCCCGCCGGGAGGCCCGCATCCGGTTCGGGAGCACGGAGCGTGCCCAGGCCCGCACCCGGGAGGAGCGGGGCCTCGCGCTGTTCGACGAGGTCGGGCGGAACCTCCGTTTCGCCCTGCGCGGAACGGTCCGGAGCCCGCTCTTCTCCGCCACGTCCATCCTCACCCTGGCCCTCTGCATCGGGCTCGCGGCATCGGTCTTCAGCGTGGTTCATGCCGTGCTGTGGCAGCCGCTGCCCTATCCGCACCCCGACCATCTCGCCCGGGCCGTGCTGTACCAGCCGGCCTACGGGAGGGACCCGGGCAGCACCAACCTGACCGGCAGGACCTGGCAACGCATCCGTGACCAGGGTCCCTTCGAGCACGCGGTCTACTCCGACGGCGCGGGCGGCGTGAACCTCACCACGAGCCAGGCGGCCGCCTACGTGCGCCAGCAGCGTGTGGGAGCCGGGTTCTTCCACGTCCTGGGCGTTCCCCCGGAGCTCGGCCGGGAGTTCGACGCCTCGGAGGACGTTCCCGGGGGCCCGGCGGTGGCCATCCTGAGCCACGGCCTCTGGACCCGGACCTTCGGCGGGGATCCCGACATCATCGGCCGGACCATCCGCCTCAAGGGTGAGGCCTACACGGTGGTGGGCGTCATGCCGGCGGACTTCCGGTCGGACACGAAGGCGGACGTGTGGACTCCCCTCCGCGCCACCACGACCGGCGAAGGTGGAGGTGCCAACTACACGGTCCTGGTCCGGTTCCCACCGGGGATGACGTTCCAGGAGGCCGATGCCCGCATGTCCTCCATTCAACCGCCCCAGTCCTCGAACGAGAACGCGCCGACGCTCCGCTTCGGCCTCGTCCCCCTCGACGCGGCCCTCACCGCCGGTCTGCGTCTGCCCCTGCTCTTTCTGTTGGGCGCCATCGCCCTCATGCTCGTGGTGGGGTGCGCGAACCTGGCGGGACTCAACATCGCTCGATCGCTGGCGCGCCAGTCGGAGATCGCCACCCGGCAGGCGCTGGGCGGCGGCACGGGCGCGCTGGTCCGCCAGATGGTGACCGAAACCCTCGTGCTGGGCTTCCTGGGTGGCGTCGCGGGCCTGGGGGTGGCGTATGCGGCCCTGACGGGCTTGAGCACTCTGATCCGGACGCAGTTCGACATCTGGCAGGCCGTCGGCATGGATCGCACGGCGCTGGCCATGGTCTTCGGCCTCACGCTCGTCGCCACCCTGCTGTTCGGGCTGGCTCCCGCGGTCCGGGTCATGAGCCCCAGAGGGCTTCGGGTCCTGGTGAGCGGCGCTCGCGGCGCCGTGGGAGGACGCGGTCACCTCCTGAGGAAGTCCCTCCTGGTGGGCGAGGTGGCCATCGTCACGGCGCTCCTCTACGCCACGGGATTGCTGGTGCACGGCTACGAACGCCTCGAGGGTCTGGATCCGGGCTTCGATGCCCGCAATGTGCTCACCGTTCGGTTCTCCCTGGACGACGCGCGCTACGCTCAGGCGGAGGAGGTCCGGCAGCTCTTCGATGAGACGCTCGCCGGAATTCGTCGGATCCCCGGCGTGACCTCCGCGGGCGCCGCGCTCACGCTGCCCTATGAGCGCGGCCTGAACGAGGGCTTTCGTCTCCCGGAGGAGGACTCCACCGCCTATCACAACACCAACGTCGTCTACGTGACCCCGGGGTTCTTCAAGACCCTGCGCATCCCGGTGCTGCGGGGCCGGGCCTTCGACGACGCCGACGAGGCGGGCAGGCAGCTCGTGGGCGTGGTGAACCAGGCCTTCGTGACCAGCAACCTGAAGAACAGGCAGGTCCTGGGCTCCATGCTGGACGTGGGGTCGAGCGACATGCGGATGGTGGGCGTCGTGGGCAACGTCCAGCAGGCGGCCGGGTGGGGCCGCGCCGGGATGCCGGTCTGGGAGACCCCCACCGTCTACGTTCCCGCCGCTCAGGTGACCGGCCGCGACTTCAGGTTGGTCCACATGTGGTTCTCCCCGAGCTGGGTCGTCAGGACCAGCGCCTCCCGACCGGATCTGGCCGGTCAGGTGCTCCGGGTGTTCCACCGGGTGGATCCGGACCTTCCGGTAGCCCGGGTGGCCTCCCTCCAACAGGTCGTGAACGACGCCTTCTCGAAGCAGCGCTTCGTGGCCGGGTTCCTCATCGTCGTGGCTCTCTTCGCGCTCCTGCTGGCCGGCATAGGGCTCTACGGCATCGTCGCCCACGAGGTCGTTCAGCGTCGTGCGGAGATGGGCCTCAGAATGGCGCTGGGCTCCAGCCCCGGGCGCGCGGTGTGGACCGTGGGGTCCACCGGGGTGCGCCTGACCCTCCTCGGCCTTCTGTTGGGCGGAGCGGCGTCCATGGCCGCGGCCCGGATCATGGGCTTCCTGATCTACGGCGTCACGCCCTACGATCCGCCGACCCTGGCCGCCCTGCTGGGCGTTCTGGCCCTCCTCGCTGCCGTGGCGAGCTTCCTGCCCGCCGCTCGCGTGGGCCGCTTGCATCCGGCGGACATCCTACGGGAGGTGTAGCGGCATCATAGGAACCGTCGGTAGCAACGACGGTCCGTTCCGCGATGATGCGCACGCCGTTCGTTGCCATGGCGCACGATACACGATATCTATTCTCGTTCCGTTTTTCCTTGCACCGGTAGGGACACGACGAAGGGCATGCTCGGCCACACGAACCGTCGACGCGGCAGGCGCATGGTCGCCACCACGCTCCTGGCGTTGGTGGCTCAAGCGCTGCTCGTGATGGCCTCGCCGCTGGCCGACGTGCACTACCACCAGAGCGGTCCCCTCGAGATCGCGTCGGCGGGCTCCCACCACCTCACCCAGCACCCCGGCCCGTGCCCGGAGTGCATGGCCATGCAGACGCTGGCCGTGCCCGGCACGCCGGCGTACAGCCCGCGCTGGGATTGGTCCCGGGAGAACCCCCCCGCCCCGACGCCGGTCCTCAGCCGTGCGGCGGTTCGCTCCTCCTCGAAGTTCGCCCGCGGCCCCCCCGCGCCGCGGAGCGCGACCCTCCAGACCCTCTAGCCCGCCCGGCAGCACGGCCGGCCGCCACGACGTGGTGTGGTGGGCGGCCCGGCCCGATACCTGCCGAGGCGGCATCCCGAGCGGTCCCCGGGGCTCGCGCCGCAGGGGCGCATGAACCCATGCGCCGGACTGGACCTGTCCCGACCACGTAGGCCGGCCCCGCAGGGGCGCCGGCGCGTGCGTCCCACAAGGGGAGACCATGCTCACATCCATGCTCGCCGCCGTCGCGGTGCTGGGAAGCGCCGCCCTCGGCGGCGTCCCCCCCGCCCGAACGGCGGTGGCTTCAGCAATCCCGGCCGCACCCGACACGGTGCCGCCCCTCACCCTCACGCGCCGGCAGGCGGTGGCCACGGCTCTGGCGCACAACCCCCAGCTCCAGGCGGCCCGGGAGCAGGTGTCGGAGGCGCGCGCACGGGTCTGGGAGGCCGTCGAGCTCCCGGACCCCATCGGCACGTACACGCCGAAGTCCAGGGCGGCTGGCCTCGAATTCGACGTGCCGTTCCCGGACAAGCTCAGGCTCTCGGGGAGCGCAGCGCACTCCGACCTCGACGCCACGGAGTTCGACTATTCCCAGGCGAGCCAGCAGATCGCAGCGCAGACGGCGCAGGCGTACGACGCGCTCCTGGTGGCCACGCGCCACGAGCAGGACTTCCGTAACGCGGTGAAGCTCGCGGACGACTTCGTGTCGAAGACCCAGGACCGCTACACCGGCGGCACGGCGGCCAAGCTCGACGTCATCAAGGCCAAGGTGGACCGGGCTCAGGCTCAGAACGCGCTCATCGCGAGCCGGCTCGACGTGTCGAACGCCCGGGCAGCGTTGAACAGGCTGCTCGCCCGCGATCTCGGCGCCCCCCTGCAGCCCGCGGACTCGCTGAGCATGCCCGACTCGGTGGGCTCGCTGGAATCGCTCCTGACGCTGGCCCGGCAGTCACGGCCGGATCTCCGCAGCCTGGCGGAGCAGCGGCACAGCGCCCACGCCCTGACGAACCTGCAGCGGGAATGGTGGCTCCCGGACCTGACGGTCACCCTGTCGCGGAACAGGCTGCAGAGCGGCCCCACCGGCACGGAGACCGACATCGGGCTCTCCCTCCCGCTCTACTTCTGGCAGCACCACAACGGTCAGATCTCCGAAGCGAAGCACTACGAGCGGGAGCTGGCGGCGACGAGCCACGACCTCACGGCACAGGTCGACGAGGACGTGCGCACCGCGTACGCCACCGCGGTCACGGCCATGCAGCAGGCCCAGTACATCCGGAACGAGCTCCTGCCCGAAGCGCAACAGGCCTACCACATCGCGTCGGTGAGCTACGGGCTGGGCGGCTCCTCGGCTCTTGACGTGCTGGACGCCGAGCGCACCCTCATCGACGCCGAGAGCCAGCTCGCGGAAGCCCTGGGCGGCGCCAACGACGCCATCGCCCAGCTCCAGCTCGCCGTGGGCGCCCCATTGAACACGGCTGACGCAGCGCACACAGCAACCTCCGGAGGCAACCAATGATCAGGAAGAGCGCGGCCCTCGCCGCCACCTGGTGGATCCTGCCGGCCCTCCTCGTCGTGGGTTGCTCCAAGGCGCCCCAGGCGGAGGACAGCACCGCGCCCGACACCACGGGCATCATCACCCTGCCCGCCAACCAGGTGGCACAGATCCACGTCATCCAGGTGACCCCAACCAGCTACCATCTCACCGTGTCCACGACGGGCACGGTCTCCTTCGACGGCGACCAGTCCACGCAGGTGCTGGCGCCCATCTCCGGCCCGGTCCAGCAGGTCCTGGTGGAGGTGGGCAGGCCCGTGAAGCGCGGCCAGGCGCTGGCCGTGGTCGCGTCGCCGGACTTCGCGGCGGCGGTGGCCGACTTCCGCAAGACCCAGGCCGAGGCGGAGAACGCCCGACGCATCGCCGACCTCGACGAGCAGCTCTTCAAGAACGACGCCATCGCGCGACGCGACATGGAGCAGGCGCAGACCGACGCGGTGTCGGCCGAGGCCGACATGGAGGCGGCGCTCCAGCAGCTCGTCGCCCTGGGGGCCGACTCCGCGGATCTGGAGACCCTCAAGGCCGGCAAGCCCATCACCGCCAAGGGGGGTGTCATCCGCGCGCCCATCGAAGGAACGCTGGTGCAGAAGCTCATCACGCCGGGACAGCTCCTCACCGCGGCACAGACGCCGTGCTTCACGGTGGCGGACGTGTCCCGCATGTGGGTGCTGGGAAACATCTTCGAGAGCGACCTCGCCCAGGTCCAACGGGGCGACTCGGTGGACGTCACCAGCAACGCCTACCCCGGTATGCAGTTCCACGGGCGCATCGACTACGTCGCCGACCTCATCGATCCGGACACGCGCGCCACATCGGTGCGCGTGACGGTCCCGAACCCCGACCACCGTCTGCGCCAGGGCATGTACGTGAACGTGGCCATCCACTCGGCGCGTGAGCGGCGAGGCCTCCTGGTGCCCATCTCGGCGGTGGAGCGCGACGAGGACAACCGGCCCTTCGTCTTCGTGGGGCTTGGCAACAGCCGCTTCCAGCGTCGCACGGTAACCCTCGGCCACCGGGTCGACGAGCACTACGAGATCACCGAAGGCCTGGCGTCGGGAGACCAGGTCGTCAGTGAGGGCGAGCTGTTCCTGCAGTTCGCGCTGACCCAGTGAGCGGCCCCGTGGACGTCCCGGTGGCCGGACCCGAGAAGTTCCCGGAGCGTGAGGGCGCACCCCAGAAGCCCTCGCTCATCAACCGCATCGTCAGGGGCTCGCTGCACCAGCGCTTCCTGGTGGTGCTGCTGGCCCTCCTCCTGGTGGGCCTGGGAGTGCGGGCGTTCCGACGTCTCCCGGTGGACGCGTACCCGGATCTCTCCCCGCCCATGGTGAGCATCACCACACAATGGCCCGGCCATGCGTCCGAGGAGGTCGAGCGGCTCATCACGGTGCCGCTGGAGATCGAGATGAACGGGCTCCCCAAGCTCAAGATCCTCCGCTCCATCTCCCTGTACGGTCTGTCCAGCATCGACCTCACCTTCGACGACGGAACGGACAATTACTTCGCCCGCGAGCAGGTCTTCGAGCGCCTCTCCGACGTCGACCTGCCCGAGGGCGTCACGCCGGGCATCGACCCGCTCTACTCGCCTTCGGGGCTGGTCTATCGGTACGTCCTGCAAAGCCCAGACAGGACGGCCATGGAGCTGAAGAACATCAACGACTGGGTGGTCTCGAAGGCGTACAAGTCGGTGCCGGGCGTGGCCGACGAGTCGGGCTTCGGCGGCGAGACCATGCAGTACCAGGTCCTGCTGAACCCCACCAAGCTGGCGTCCCTGGGGCTCTCGGTGGACGATGTCGCCACGGCGCTGAGCGCCAACAACGGCAACGCGGGCGGCGGCTTCTACTCCGAGGGCGGCCAGTTCTACTACGTGCGCGGCCTGGGCCGCGTGCACACGCTGAAAGACATCGGCAACATCGTCGTCGCGGTGAACAACGGCACACCCGTGCTGGTGAAGGATCTGGGTGAGGTGGTCATCGGTCACGCCCCACGATTGGGTCAGTTCGGCTACAACGACCAGAACGACGCCGTCGAGGGGGTCATCCTCATGCGGAAGGGGGAGCAGACCCAGAACGTCCTCAAGGGCGTCGAGGCCATGACGAAAGAGCTCAACACCCAGATCCTGCCCAAGGACGTCAAGGTCCACACGTTCTATGACCGCAGCGACCTGGTGCACCTCACCACCCACACCGTCGAGGACAACCTGCTACGGGGCATCTTCCTGGTGGTGGTGGTGCTGATCTTCTTCCTGTGGGACGTGCGCTCCGGGCTCATCGTAGCGACGACCATCCCACTGGCGCTCCTCTTCGCGTTCATCTTCCTGGACCTGAGGCACATACCCGCCAACCTCCTCTCCATAGGAGCCATCGACTTCGGCATCCTCGTGGACGGTGGCGTGGTGATGGTGGAGAACATCTACCGGCAGCTCGCCAACCGCTACGGGACGGAGTACTCCGTCCACGACGTCATCGTCAACGCCGCCCGGGAAGTGGATCGCCCCATCTTCTACGCCATCGCGGTCATCGTGGCCGGCTTCCTGCCCATCTACGTGCTTTCGGGTCCGTCGGGGCGGCTGTTCAAGCCCATGGCGGACACCACGATCTACGCGCTGGTGGGCTCACTGCTGGTGACGCTGACGCTGCTCCCCGTGCTGGCGTCGTGGTTCCTCCGCCGGGGGGTCCGTGAGCGTCGCAACGCAGCCTTCGAGTGGGTCAAAGCCTGGTACACCCGTGGGCTGGACGCATGCCTGGCGCGGCCGTGGACGACCGTCGTGGTCTCCACGGTGGTGTTCGGCGCCTCCCTCCTCCTGATCCCCATCATCGGGGCGGAGTTCATGCCGCACCTGGACGAGGGGGCGCTCTGGGTGCGCGCCACCATGCCGTACACCATCTCGTTCGACGAGTCCTCCCGCATCGTTCCGAAGATCCGGGATGTGCTTCGGAGCTTCCCGGAGGTCACTGTGGTGGCCTCCGAGCACGGCAGGCCCGACGACGGCACGGATCCTACGGGCTTCTTCAATGCCGAGTTCTACGTGGGTCTGAAGCCGTACGACCAGTGGAAAGGACCGTATCACAGGAAGCAGCAGCTCATCGACGCCATCAACACCAAGCTCAAGCAGTTCCCGGGCATCATCTTCAACTACACGCAGCCTGCGGAGGATGCCGTGGACGAGGCCGAGACAGGGCTGAAGAGCGCCCTGGACGCGAAGATCTTCGGCCCCGATCTGCAGGTCCTGGAGAAGAACGCCCGTGAAGTGAAAGCCGTCATGGAGCACGTGCGCGGCATCAAGCACGTGACGGTGGTCCAGGAGCTGGGCCAGCCTGCCCTCACCATCCAGGTGGACCGTGCCAAGGCGGCGCGCTACGGCGTGAGCGTGGACGACATCAACGGCCTCATCGAGGCGGCCGTGGGCGGGAGCGCCACCACGCAGGTCGAGCAGGGCGAACGGCTGTACGACCTGGTCGTGCGTCTCGAGCCGCAGTTCCGGGAGACTCCGGAGGAGATCGGGGACATCCTGCTGGCCACCCCCGGAGGCCAGCAGGTGCCCTTGAAGGACCTCACCACCATCCAGGTGTCCAACGGTGCGGCGTTCATCTACCGCGAGGCCGCGTCGCGCTTCATCGGCGTGCAGTTCTCCGTGGAAGGGCGGGACCTCGCCAGTGCCGTGCAGGACGCGCAGAAACAGGTGGCGGCTGTTCTCCACCTGCCCGAGGGCTATCGCATCAAGTGGGGAGGCGAGTACAGCGAGTACACTGCGTCGAGGGCGCAGCTGCACGTGATTCTCCCCCTGACGATCCTCGTCATCTTCATGCTGCTGTTCGCCCTGTACAGCAACATCAAGTTCCCCCTGATCACGGTCCTCGGTGTGGTGCTCTCCGCACCGGTGGGCGGCCTGGTGGCCCTCTGGCTCGCAGGAACGCCCTTTTCGGTCTCGTCGGGGATCGGGTTTCTCGCCCTGTTCGGGGTCTCCGTGCAGACGGCCGTTGTCTACATCTCCTACGCTAACGAGCTACGCAGGAGCGGGGTGGGCATCGCCGAGGCGACCCGCGAGGCGGCCATCCTGCGATTGCGCCCCATCATGATGACGGCTCTGGTGGCGGCCCTCGGCCTGCTCCCCGCCGCGTTGTCTCACGGTGTCGGCTCCGACTCGCAGCGTCCCTTCGCACAGGTCATCGTTGGCGGCCTCTTCTCCCGGCTCCTCATCAGCATCTACATCATGCCGGTGCTCTACGCGATGGTGTCCAGGAAGGGGGACACGCTGAGGGTATAAGGGGGCTCCGGGAATCGGGGCGTCGGCGCGTGTCGTCGTGTCGGCGCCCCACGGATTCCGGGGACTGCAGGGGGCCAACCGACGGGGCGGCGCCGGTGGCCGTCGGATCATGTCAGCTGCCGGTGCGGATCTGCAGTCGATAGCGCCCCTGGCTGGCGAGGCCGTTGGCCGTGCTCCCCGAGACCACGGCGTAGTACGTACCGCGCGTCAGCGCTACAGTGATGCGTGAGCACTGGGGTCCCTCGGCGGATCCTGAATCGTCGTTGGACGCCAGCTCGGTGCCGTCCGACTCCAGCAGGTCGAGTTTGGTGTCGAGCTCGATCCCCCAGCCGCACGCCCCGAGCACCCCGGATGTCTCGAACGTGTACGTGCCCGCTGCAGGGATCACCACCTGGTACTCGTCCGTGACGTCAGGGGCAACGATCTGTCCGACGACGGGTCGGCGCGCAGAACCGCCAGCATGCTGTCCACATCCGATGTGTCCGTAGGCGTGAGATGTGCCGCGAGGATCGCCGGTGAGATCCGGAGCCTGCTCACCGGGAGGCCCCGCGCGATCGCGACGGTGCGCGGCCGTGGCGGTCTGAACGCCCGGTGTAGCGCCCAGCGTCCACGTGACGCTGTCCTCTCCCTGGCCGCCCGTCGAGGAGGTGGACTGTGAAACGTTCCCGCCACCGGTCACCCCCCAGCTGATGGCGACACCGGCCACCGGTCTGCCCGCACCGTCCAAAGCACGTACGACCAGCGGCTCGGCCAGGACCGCCGACACACCCCCCGTCTGATTCGAGCCGGACACCAGTGCGAGGGTGGTGGGGGCGTGACGGATCGGCGCGGTGCTCTCCTTGCAGCCTCCGAGTAGCAGGGCACCCGTCATCACCACCCAAGCACCGCGAAGCGACATGCTCATGTCAGTACCCCACGCTCACCCGCAGCTCGACGGTGCGCGGCCGACCCACCGAGGCACCGCTGAAGAACGCACCCTTCAGCAGGTAGTGGTCGTTGAAAATGTTGCTCACGTACAGTTGAGGGCTCACGACGGCCCGGCCTACCACGAACGTACTCCCCGCCGAACCGTTCAGGATGAAGCTCGGCTTGACGTGGATGAAGGAGTTCATGCTGAAGAGCCCCAGGCCGATGGGCGCGGTGATGTCCGCGCCGTTGGTCAGGCCGGACCCGTAGATGCCGGTGAGGCTCAGAAAGGAGCGACTCACCGAGTACACGGCGTTGGCGACCGCCGAGATCCGCTGGTCGTGGTCCAGATCGAACCAGCCTCCCGGCACGGCTGCCGGATCCGTCGGGAAGAAGCCTCCCGTCACGGGGCCGCGCCCGTATGCATGGCTGATGGCGAGATTGAGGTAGCCCGAGAGCGGGCTCCCCTGCGGCTTCACGTCCGCCGCCGCCTCGATGCCGCGGACCCGCACCTGCGCGATGTCGACGTCCGTGGTGATGGATGATCCAGGAACGGTATTGTCGTCGATGCCCGGCGAGCTGTTCTTCAGGTAACCGTCGAGCTTGAGGACCGTGCCGAACTGGAACCGGTGGATATAACCTGCGGAGAAGAAGTTGTCGCGCTCGGGTAGGGTCGCCCCTGTCGACGTGGTGTCACCTGCGTCCGAGATCGTTGTGATGGACCGGAGGTTCTCCACGTTGGTGGGCATGAACAGCCGGCCATAGTACAGGTAGACCGTGTTCCCCGGGGTGGGATAGAAGCTCAGCTTCAGCCGGGGGCTCACCTGGTGCTGCATGCTCATGAAGGGCGCGTTGTGCGCGTCGTAGCGGACGCCCGCGCGCACCTCGAACCACTCCTCCGGCGTAAACGCTGTCTGCGCGTATACCCCGAAGTCATTGCCGTTCAGGTTCGACTGCGACGCTGGGCCGGGCTGACCCGCAGCGTTCGTCGTGGTGAAGTCCTCCCTGCCCGTCGTCCCGGATGCCTGCAGCCCCGTCTTGAAGTCCGCCTCGTGGCTCGGGCGCCAGTGGAAGTCGAGCTTCGTGCCGAACGCGTTGAACGACCGTTCCTCTCTCACGTTCAGGGGCGTCGGGTCCGGATAGAACACGAAGGAGGGCTGGTCCTGCGCACCGGGCACGTAGTCGAGGCTTCCGTGCCGGTAGTAGACGGCAGCAAAGAGATCTGAGCCCTCCTGGCCTGCTCCCGCGGCCGCGACGCCACCGAAGCGGTGCCGCCAGCTCAGGTTGGCGAAGCTGTTCACGTCGGCCTGGTGATCGTTGATGATGCCCGCCGTCGAGTCGAAGGGCACCTCGAAGTGCGTCCTGGACCAGTTCAGGTCCAGGTCCACGACGTCCCCGGACGCCGGCGCATACTGCAGCTTACCGAAGCCGTAGTAGTCCTGGCCGCTGTTGTGGAAGTTGATGGGAACGTCCGTCGCCGAGTCGAACATGACAGGATCCTGGCGCATGCCGCTCCTCTGGAGCGTGCCTGACGCGAACCATCCCCAGTGACCCGAGTTGCCGCTCATGTCCAGCCCTTCACCACTGCGCGCGAACGAACCGACGTAGCCCGAAGCGTCCGTGTGGAAGCGGCCCGCGGGGATCCGTGTCTGGACGTTGATGATGGCGGCGTTCCGGCCGCCGTACTCCGCATCCCAGCCGCCCGTCTGGAAGTCTATCTTGTTCACGACCGTAGGGCTGAACAGCTCGTTCAGGCTCCCCGATATGCCCGGCGGCACCGGGACGCCGTCGATGTAGTACGTGTACTCGGCGTGCTGGCCCCGGATGTGCACCTCGCCGGTGGGCGCCCGGGCGGCGCCCACGATGGACTGCTGCAGGATCTGCGACGTCGTGTTGGAGGGGGCGCCGTGGTAGTTCTTCTCCTGGTAGATCTGGTCGCCACTCCGTGTGTTGAGCGCCATGGGGACGGATGCCGTCACCGTCAGCGCCTGCAGCGCCAGCGGAGCCGAAGCCAGGGTCAGGGTTACCCGGGCGGCCGTACCTTCCTTGCCGACGGTGATGTCCCTCCCGGCGGTGCGGTATCCAATGAGATGGGCTTCCACCCGATAGCTGCCCGAGGGCAGATCGTGGACGATGAAGCGGCCGAACTGGTCGGTCATCACGTCCGCGACGACCCCCTTGGCATGGGTGATCACTACCTCGGCGCCCTCGAGGGGCTTCCCGCTGGCGCTGTCGGTAACGGTGCCGAGGATGTCGGAGGGGGTGCTGGAAGAGTCGGCCGGAGGGCGAAGGGTCTCGGCCGAAAGGGACAGGGGCGCGGATAACCCCGCGATCAGAATGACGAGCAATGCACACGAAGCACGTGTGCGCGAGATAGACCAAACCATGAGTCTCTCCTGAAGGACATAAACGCACGCGACCGGGCACGCTCAACCGTGCCGGCAGTGCGCTTCCGTTGGATGTGTGTCGGTGCGTCCGCGCGAAGGCGCGGTCCTTCAGGAGAGTGGCGGTGCCCGGGAGTTCGGGAGATGGCGGATGAGCGGGCGGACCGGGGCCCTGGGAGAGGGCGGCGTCACGTAGGCGATCCTCGTCGCCGGATGTGGCTCCACTACGGCATGCGAGGCGATCGCGGCCTGCCCGAGCAACTGGCAGAAGATGCAGTTCTCGTGCTGCGGCTGGCCTTGCCGGCCGTGCTGCCCGGGAACGAAGGGATCGACGACGGCATCCGCCAATGCCGCGCCCGCAGGGGCAGCGACCTGGACCGTCGCGATGAGGACGAGACAGAGACGATAGAGCCGGGCAGTCCGTCTCATAGAGACTGGACAGTGTCGTATCCTGCGCGCAACGTCAACGGGGTCCACGGCTCATCCGACGACATCCGTCGATCCGTGTCCCGGTCGTGAGCCTTGTCTCTCGAGGAGACGCGTACCATGCTCGATGGCGACACACCACTACTTGCTCGACTTGCTCGACGGAGATGACACACCTGAAGACCCTCCGCACTCTCCTGATCGTTCTCCTCTCCGCAGGTCTGGCGGGCTGCAGCCATGGGAGCGCCACGGCACCCGTGGTGACGTCGGTGGTGGTGACGCCCGCCACCCCGACCCTCAACGCCGTGGGAGCGACGCAGCAGTTCTCCGCCACGGCCCAGGATGCCAGCGGCAACCAGGTCACCGGTGTCACCGCGACCTGGTCGAGCTCCGCGACGACCGTCGCCACCATCTCGGCCTCGGGCCTCGCCACAGCGGTCGGTGACGGCACGACGGCCATCACGGCCACCATCGAAGGCGTCGAGGGCCAGGCCGACCTCATCGTGAGCACGCCGGCGAAGAGCTGCGCTCAGGCCGACACCGTCTCCCTGGCGGCGGGTCAGTACCAGTCGTACACCTCCTCGGACTGCCTCTTCCTGCCCTCGGGTGTCTCCGGCGACCGCTACCGGGTCACCGTCGTGCGCCCGGTGGGTACCGGAGACGAGGCCAACCCTTCGCCGGATACGCTCACGGCGACGCTCACCGTGACGGGAGTGGGCGTACAGCCGTCGCCGTCCGCGCAGGTTGTGGGGCCCGCGCCGAGCGCACCGCAGGCGTCGATCCCGGGTCTCGATCCCCAGGTCCTGCAACGGTCACTCGCCATCGACGTCGCCACGCAGCGGTTCGAGTCGCGCCTGCAGGCTCAGGAGGCCGCCCTCGCCGAGCGCATGAGCCAGGGCGACATCGTGCCGGTGCCCTCGTCCTCGACCCTGGAGCGCGCGGCGGCCACCACCTCCGCCCTGCCCACCACGCTCCGCTTCGGCACGTCGACCCCCTCCGACTGCAAGACCGGCGCCTCCGATTCGGTGACGGCGAACCTCGTCTCCCAGAACGCCGACATGGGGATCTACCAGGACAGCGTGCAGCAGCTTACCAAGCCGGTGAGCCAGGCTGACGCCAACCTGATGCTGAACTACTACTCGACGTACGCCAAGGACATGATCAGGGCGTACTTCGGGGCCAATCCCGACATCGACGGGAACGGCAAGCTCATCGTGTTCGTCACGCCGATCGTGTCGGGGAACGAAGCGGGCTTCGTCTGGTCGGGCAACTTCTACTCGCAGACGGCGTGCCCCGCCTCGAACCAGCGGGACATGATCTACTTCAGCGCGGACCTCGTCCGCGCCATGGACAACGCCCAGCCCAACTGGCAGGCGCTCCCGGCGCTGGCCCACGAGGCGAAGCATGTGGTGTCGCTCTACGACCGTGTCGCCGCCACGGCCCGCGCCGGCAACATCAGCCAGTTCGACCCCACCTGGGAGGAGGAAGGGGCCGCCGAGATCGCCGCTGAGATGTCGTCGCGCATCGCGTGGGCGGCCAACGGCGGCCCCGCCGTGGGCGCCCGCGTCACCTACGACGACCTCGCCGCCTCGGGCGTCACCCGGTACGATTACGGCGTGCTGCTGCGCATGGTCCGCACCGTGTACTACCTGTCGAGCCAGCCCAACGGTCTCGTGGTGTCCCCCGACGGCGCCGACCCCAACGAGACCATCTACGGGAGCGGCTGGCACTTCCACCGGTGGCTTGGCGACGGGTACGGAAACGCCTCCACGGCCATGGCCGACTCGTCCCTCTTCCGGACCCTCACCGACTCGCTGACGCCACCCGGTAGCAAGGGATTCCAGCAGGTGACGGGACAGCCGTTCTCGACGCTCTTCGAGCAGTTCGCGAACGCCATCAGCCTGGACGGGACCGGAGCCCCACCTCCGGCCCACCCCTTCACGACCTACGACTTCGTGACGGCAGCGACGGACCTGCTGCACCCGAACCAGCAGCCCGCCGGCCAGTACCCGTGGCCGGTCACCGCCAACAACGGGGGTCCCTCGGCGAGCTTCGGCGACGCCACGTACGCGGGGCCCATCGGCCGGTGGGGGATACGCATCCACGACTTCGTGTCCAACGGGACCGGCGTCGGCGCTCAGATCCGCGTGGACCTGTATCCCGCGGGGAGGATCGTGGTGACGCGGCTCCACTGAAGCACCTCGCAGGCGCAGGGCCGCCCCGTCGATGCGGGCGACGGAGTCCTCTCCGCTGCGCCCCGCTTACCGGCCGTCCGCGCTTCCCGATTCCTCCTCACCCGGGCTCAACGCGAACGTACCCGTCTCCCTGCGCTCCCGGAGCAGTCGCGCCACCTCCCGATGGCCCTCCAGGAGGTTCGCCATATCCGCCGCGACTTCCCGCGCGGCCTCGAGGTCGAGGGTGAGGCTCTCCACGGTCCCGCCGCCGCCGTGCATGAGCAGGAGTCCCAGACGGATGGCCTCGAGGGCCTTGACCGCTTGTTGCAGCTTATCGCGGGCCGCGTCCCGAGTAGCCTCCACGCCGGCTCGCACCCGGGCGCGCTCCGCGGCGCCGGGACGTGAAGGGTCGTCGTCGCCGATCTCGGCGAGGATCGCATTCAGCTCCGCGACCTGAGCCCGCATGGCCCGTGCGTCCTCTTCCAGCGACTTCACGGTCTCCGGCAACGCCTTCAGGGTCTTGCGTATCTCCTTCGGCAACTGCTCGAAGAGGCGGTCCGCTGCCAGTCCCAGCGCGACCTCCGTCGGGCGGTGGGCTCCCGAAATGGCCCTGGCCATGCGTTTCAGACCCAGCCCGGAGACCTTGAAGATGCGTTTGCCCACCCACCCGTCCCACACGCGCAGCCAGCGCTCGCCCATGACGTCGGAGCGGGCCCGCGCGCGAATCTCGTCCACGACGCTTGCGCCCAGCCCGGTGAGCAGCGACCAGGAGAACACGTTGCCCACCCAGGTATGGATCCAGCCGCCCGCGGCCAAGACCGTGGGAAGGCTCACGGCGGCCACGGCGTATCCCGTCCATTTCAGCAGACGGAGCACCCGGTCCACGAACGTCTCCCGCTTGCCCACCTCGAACCGAAACTCCTCGTCCCGGAGCTTGACGTCCTGCGCCCACGCCGCGCCGGCGTCCTCGAGGGTGAAGCCGGACTTCAGGAGCCGGCGCACGTCCCTCAGCAGCCTGACGACCGGAATGCCCAGCAGGGTCGCCACGACGGCGTCCAGAATCAGGACGCCCGCCGCGGTCGGCCCCTCGCTGAGCAACATCGTCACCATCGCCGGCACGGCGAAGAGCAGCCCGAGGAGGCACCATGCCACGGCGGTCTCCAGCTCCCGGTTCTGCTTGATGAACACGCGCAGTGAGACGGGGAGCTCCCGTTCGATCTGGCCCTCCGGCCCCAGCGCCTCGGCCAACGCGTCGGCCCCGGAGAAGCGGCGCTCGGGCTCCTTGCGCAGGCAGCGGTCTATGGCGGCGGCGATGTGGGCCTGCACCTGGGGCGCCACGGACAGGAGCGGCGGCGGCGGCCGGGTGACGTGCTGTGCGAGGATCGCGGCGGGCGTGGGACCCGTGAATGGAACCTGTCCCGACAGGGCGTAGAAGCCCACGCACCCGAGACTGTACAGGTCGCTGCGGGCATCGACCTCCCCCCCGGCGGCCTGCTCCGGGCTCATGAACTCGGCGGTGCCGAGCAGCTCACCCCCCTCCGGGTTCGCCGCCTCCACCAGGGCCGCGATGCCGAAGTCCGCCACCAGGGCCCGGCCGGAGCCTTCCTCGAGAAGGATGTTGTCCGGCTTCACGTCGCGGTGGACGACGCCGTGCAGCTGCGCGTGGGCCAGCGCCCACGCCACCTCCCGAAGGACTCGCGCGGCATCGCTGTTGGAGAGCGGTCCGCGCGTCCGTATCCTCTCGCCCAGGCTCTCGCCCGGCACGTACGCCATGGCGAAGAAGACGAATCCATCGGCCTCGTCCACCGTATGGATGGGCACGATGTTCGGATGCGAGAGGCGGGCGGCGGTGCGAGCCTCCCGGAGGAAGCGCTCCCTCAGGCCTGGTCGCGCCGCCAGATCGGGGGGAAGGAGCTTGAGGGCCACCATGCGGTCCAGCGCGACTTCGCGGGCCAGGAAGACGATCCCCATCCCCCCGCGGCCGAGCTCGCGCTCGATGGAATACCGTCCCGCCAAAGCCTTCTGGAAGGTCAGGAACTCGCCGGAGGGGCGTGCTGGTCCGCTTGTCATGGCACCGGGAGAATGCCCTGGCGGCGCCGATCCCCGCAAGGCAGCTTGTACGCAGCGAGTGGGTGGAGAGCCCCCGGACTGGACATCGAGGCCTTTAGGGGCCCTTTTTCCCGGATGACCCCACCCGCCTCGAGACCACCTGGACCCCATTCGCCCCGAAAGGGACCATGATCCGGACGCTCATCCTGGGTACGCTTCTCGGGCTCTTCTCGGGCGTGGTTCCGGGCCCGTTCACGGCGCTCATCGCCGTCACTTCCCTCCGCCACGGCTTCTGGGCCGGTCTCCGCATCGCCCTGGTCCCGCTGGTGTCGGAGACATCGGTGATGGCGCTCACCGCGCTTCTGCTGTCCCAGCTTCCCAGCGAAGCGCTCCGGTGGATGGGGATCGTCGGCGGCGTGTTCATCCTGTTCCTCGGCGCGCGCACGTGGCGAGAGGCCGCGGACCACCCGAACCAGGAGCCCCACGTCAGCTCCCGTCAGCGCGCCCTCGAGGGCATGATGCTGGCGGTCCTGTCTCCGGCGCCCTGGGTGTTCTGGCTCCTGGTGGGCTCTCCCCTCTTCCTCAGCTCCTACCACGAGGGATGGGGAGACGCCGCCGCGTTCCTCGGCTCCTTCCTGTTCGTGTTCGTGGGCGTCTACGTCGGCATCGCCCGGGCGGCGTCCCTGGGGCACAAGCGCCTCCCCCTGCACTGGTACCGACGCGTGATGGTGGGCGCGGCCGTGGCCCTGCTCCTCGCCGGCGTGGTGTTGGTCTGGCAGTCCTGGATCGGCAACTTCCACCGGATGGTCCGGGGTTCGGAGGGTATTCGCAAGATGATGCAGGACACGCTCCTGCAGTAACGGGACGGCCCCCGCGGTCGCGGGATGCGAAGTCCCGCGACCGTTACGATCTCGTCACCCGCCTCCGCCCCCGTCCCCGGAACCCCTCCGAAGCGCACCGGTACGACCTCCACCGACCCACCCAGATGGAGGCGAACATGTCGAAGAAGATCCTGATGCTCGTCGGCGACTTCGTGGAGGACTACGAGGTCATGGTCCCGTTCCAGGCGCTTCAGGCAGTGGGACATACGGTCCACGCGGTCTGTCCCGGGAAGAAGTCCGGCGAGACCGTGCGCACGGCCATCCACGACTTCGAGGGCGACCAGACGTACAGCGAGAAGCGGGGCCACAACTTCGCCCTGAACGCAGCCTTCTCCGAGGTCGACCCCAAGGCCTACGACGCCCTGTGCATCGCGGGGGGCCGGGCTCCCGAGTACCTCCGCCTGAACGAGACCCTGCTGGACGGCGTGCGCCACTTCTTCGCCGAGGGCAAGCCGGTGGCCGCCATCTGCCACGGACCGCAGATCCTGGCGGCGGCGGGGGTCCTGAAGGGCCGGAAGGTCACGGCGTACCCCGCCGTGGGACCCGAGGTGACCCTGGCGGGCGCCGAGTTCCAGGACATCCCGGTGGATCAGGCCGTCACCGACGGGAACCTGGTGACGGCTCCGGCATGGCCCGCCCATCCGGCGTGGATCTCACAGTTCCTCGCGGTCCTCGGCACGAAGATCGTGGAGGAGGACATGGCCACCGCTGCGTCGTAACGCCGCGGCGCCTCTCCCAACTTCCGACGGGGCCTGTCCGCGCGGACAGGCCCCCGAGGCGGTCAGCTCCCCGTGGGCGGCGTCTCCTTGTCCCAGACGAACCTGTGGAAGAAGTCGCCGATGTCCCCGAACACCTTCAGCCACCTGGAGTGGATGAGCAGCTCGTGGGTCTCGTCGGGCATGACGGTGAACTCGTAGTAGACGTGGTGCGCCCGCAGCAGGTCCACGAGGCCGATCATCTGCGAGAAGTCCACGTTCCGGTCGTCGTCACCCTGCTCCAGGAGGACCGGCGACGTCCACGTATCCACGTGCGCCGCGGCCGACGACTGGAACGACACGGCCGTGCTGTCCAGCGAGTTGCCGTAGAGGTGCACGCCGGCCAAGTCGGCGCCGGCCCGGAAGATGTCCGAGTTCCGCGCCAGCGCCTCCGACGTGAGCAGGCCGCCGTAGGAGAGCCCCCAGATGCCGATGTGCGTCGAGTCCACGTCGGCACGTGACTGCAGGTAATACGCTCCGGCCAGCACGTCCTGGTACTCGGAGTTTCCCCGGGCGTTGGTGTCGCGGGCGCGCCGGAAGCCCATGCCGTACCCGATGCCGCCCCTGTAGTTGATGGAGAGCACCACGTACCCCTGGCTTTCCAGCCACTGGTTGAAGGCGTAGGCCCAGTGGTAGAACTGCATGTAGTGGTACGCGGGGAGCATCTGCCGGACGGGACCGCCGTGGACGAATATGATCGCCGGACGCTTCTGGCCGGGCCGGATGTCCTTCGGCAGGAAGAGCTGGTTGTGGATCTCGGTGCCGTCGGTTGCCTTGGTGATGACGATCTGCGGCACCACGTGCGCCGCCTGCGGGAAGCTCGCGGGCAGCACCGGGAAGACGATCTTCGGCGCGCTGCCGCTCGCCGGAACCAGCGCCACCGAGGCGGGTTGCCTCGCGTTGAAGTAGAGGACCGCCACCTGCCTCCCCGAGGCCACGGGCTGCGGGTACGTCTCCACGCCGTCTCCCTGGGAGATCCGCCGCGGCGTGCCGCCTGAGGTGGGCACGGCCCAGATGTGGCGCCGCTCGATGTCCTGGGCGTTGGTGCAGTAGCAGAGCGTGCCGCCGTCGGGAGAGAAGCTCACCGAGGTCCGGTCCTCGATGAGGCCGTCCGTGGTGGTGAGCATCACCGGGTCGGGAGACGGGTTCGTGAGGCTGATGGAGAAGTAGCGCGCGTCTGAAGTGCGCGGCGCCTCCGGTCAGCTCACGCTCAGCCTCCCGGCTTCACCCAGACCTGGTTGCCGCGGTCGACGTCGGGGAAAAGCGCGTCGGGATCGATCTCCACCCGCACGACCTCCGGACGGGCGGCCACCTGCACCACGTCCCGGCGCGCGCCCGTCAGCCAGACCTGCACCGGAACGTTCACGCGCTGCATCGACCCGTCGGCGCGGGTCACCGCCAGGAGCACGGGCATGGGCGCCATGCCCCGGTCCTCGATGGTGATGGCCGTCGAGTCGTCCCGGGTCTCCACGCTCCCGATGGCCTGATCCAGGGACCATCCGTGATAGAACCACGTGCTCCAGAACCACGACAGGCCGCGGCCGGGCACCGCCGCGCCAGCGGTGGTCGCGTCGTCCATGGAGTTGAAGAAATCCTCGGGATAGGGGTGGCGCCCGATCCACCGCTTCCCGTACTCGCGGAACGCCCGGTGGAACGTCTCCTCCCCCAGGATGCCGCGGAGGGCGGCCAGCACCTGGGCGGTCTTGTCGTAGTACATCACGAAGTACAGCGACTGCGGGAACTCGTTGCCGGGACGCATGAGGCCCATGTCCCGGCCCTGGCGCGCCGCGGCCAGGTACAGGCTGCGTTGGCCGGGCTCGGAGTCGTTGGCACGTCCTCCCTTCCGGGGCTCGCCGTACAGGACGCGCATGCCCTGCGCCACGTCGAACTGCGTGAAGCCCTCGTCCATCCAGGGGTACCGGGTCTCGTTGGACCCCACCTGCATGGGGAACCACATGTGCCCGGTCTCGTGCATGAGGTCGCCGGCCAGAGACAGCGTATCCGCCCAGGGCTGCATGAGCGTCATCATGGGGTATTCCATGCCGCCGCCGTCCAGCACGCCCTCCATGGAGGTCATCTTCGGCCACGGATACGGCCACAGGTACGCCGACAGCTGCTCGATGGCGTCCCGGGTGAAGCGCGCGCCGCCGATCCGCCAGGCCGCCGCCGGCGCGCTCAGCCGGAAGAAGCTGTTGATGGCCACGGTGTCGCGGTGGCCTTCCTCGCCCACCAGCGCGCGCGTCGCGTCCCACGCGTACCGGTCGCTGGTGCCCCAGGCGAAGTCGCGGACGTTCGGCGCCACGAAGTGCCAGGTCGCGGTCGGCCTCGAGCCCGCGAACGCGCCGGCGGCGCCCGCCCCCGGCGTCAGGACCCGCACCACGCGGCCGGTCCTGTGCGCCACCCTCAGGGAGTCCAGCGTCCGGGGCGAAAGCACCTCCGAGGCGTTCACCAGCCTACCCGTGCCGTCCACCACCCAGCCGTGCGGCACGGTGATGCGCACGTCGTAGTCGGCGGGGTCCATGTAGAACTCCGCCTCCAGCAGGTAGGGGTCGGCCACCCACCCGTTCACGTCGTCGTAGACGGCGATCTCCGGATACCAGTAACCCATGAACCAGACGTGGCCGTCGTGGCCCTCGCGCCCGTCGGAGGGCGCCGGTGCCGGGGCATACGACCACGCCATGTCCAGGCGCGCGCTGTCGCCGGGAACGAGGGGCCGCTCCAGCGCGATCCACATCACGGTGCCCTGCACCGAGTAGCGTCCCGCGTCCGGCGCTCCCGGCGGCGACTCCGTGACGGAGAGCGATGGGTTCTCCGGTGGCTCCGCGGTGTATGCGCGGCCGTCCACCACCACGCGGCTCAACGCGATCCCGCCGGTGATGGGCACCGCCGAGTTCCGGGGGCTCCCCTTGGCGAAGACGTTCTGGCGCAGGTGCACCGGGAGCCGGCGGAGCGTGTCCGGCGAGAAGTTCCGGTACACGACCCGCTCGCTCCCCGAGACCCTTCCGGCCGCCGGGTCGAGGCGCACGTCGATGTCGTACCGGGGGTGCTGCACCCAGGCCTTCGGGCCGGGGAGGCCCGTGCGCGTCCGCGTTCCGCGCTGCACCGCCCGGGTGAACGCGGCGCTCTCGTACAGGGGCCCGGGGAGGGGTCGGCCCCCGGCGCGCACCGCCGCGGCCGGATCCACGGCGGTGGAGGGAAGGGTCTGGGCGCAGACCGAACGCCGTCCGGCGGCGAGGGCGAGGCCCACGAGAAGCAACACCATCCCGGCGGACGACGCGCGCGCGGCGCATGACGGGCGCCCGGCGGACGACCCGCGTCCCGACGCCGACCCGCATCCCCGCGCCGACGCGCGCCCCGCGCCGCCGGCCACGGGCACCTCGGGGAACCCGGACATGCTCAGTTCGCTCCCCTCTCCCTTCCGGCCTTCTTCTCCTTCGGAGGCAGCGTCAGGTCGTCGAAGTTCATGAGGGCGTTGAAGACCATGTTGAACTCGTGGTGGTTCTGCCACCGGTACACCGGGTTCGTGGCGTACATGATCACGCGCCCCTTGCCCACCGGCACGTCCACGATGGCCGGGCGGTTCCTGATCTGGTCGGCGCCGCGCATGAGCCCGCTGAGCACCGCCTTCTCGCCGCCCACGTACTTCATGAGCACCTCGTCGTCCTGCTCGTCCCGCGGCACCTGGAGCAGGGGACCGTTGTCGTACTTCACGGGCACGAAGGTCTTCGTGTAGCCGTAGAAGATCGGGCTCTCGGGCCGCAGGATCTCCGCCTGCACGATGGGGCGAGGAGCGTAGAAGCCCCGGGACGGGCGGCTGGCGTTGACGTCCCGCACCAGGCCGAAGTCCGCCGGGAACGAGCTGGACCCTCCCATCGTGATGAGCAGGCCGCCCGCGTCGACGAACTTCTGGAGCTCCAGGACGCCCTCGATGCCCATTCCGCCGGTGATGTCCGACGAGGACCCGTACATGCCCAGGTTCTTGAAGCTGTCCGTCCTCGTGTACGCGATGGGCTCCTTCTGTGGCGCCAGGCCCATGACCAGGCTCTTGCTGCCGCGACCCTGGGTGGGAATGAGGATGACGTCGTAGTCGGCCTTCAGGTTCCCCTGCCTCACCCGCTCCTTGAAGATGAGGTCGTAGGGGATCTGGAACCTGTCGAAGGCGTAGCGCACCCAGCCCACGTCCTGCGTGCTCCCCCACGTGCTGAACATCGCGACGCGCGGCACGTTCAGGTCGTGGGTGGGAACGTCGGGCTCCTTCGACAGGCCCACCGCCGTGAGGCCGAGCTCCTTCACCGCCGTCCGGATGCGGTCGGCGGCCCCGGCGGCCCCGGCGGCCCGGACGAGGAACGACCCCGCCGGCATCTCCACGTCGCCGGCCTTGAAGGGCTTGTCGGCCGCCTTCACGTCCAGGTCCTTCAGGCGGTCCCGCAGCGTGATCATGTTCTCGGAGCCGAAGTGGGCGACGGCGAAGAAGGCCGGGGACCGGTCCCCGGTCACGGTGCCGTCGAGTGTCACGCTGTCCACCGGGGTCACCGGAACGTCGAGGAGTGCCTTGTCGTCGATGGAGTCCACCTCGCAACCCAGCATCAGGCCCATGGTCCAGCCGCTGTCGTCGTACGTCTGCTCGCTCTGGTTAGGGTAGTCGTTCTGGAGCCTGAGCAGTATGTGCGCCAAGCGGCCGTACGGCTGGTTCCGCTTTATGACGTACGAGCCGGCCGGGAAGGTGTCGGAGCCCAGCGTGATCTTCTTCTCGGCGCGGCCCACCTCGATGCCCTGCATGCGCAGCAGGTTCACCAGGAGCGCCACCCGCGTCATGTCGCGCTGGCCGGCGGGGATCACGTATCCGTGCGGGGTGTCGTTCTCACCGTTCTGGATGGAATGGAGCGACTTCTTGTAGAAGTTCTGCAGGATCACCTTCGGGAACTGCGAGGTGAGCTGGAGACCCAGGAGCACCGCAGTCTCCGAGTAGTTCGTGTTGTTGCGCATGGACCACGTGACCGTGTCGTACGGCGGGAAGGGCCGGTACCACTCCCGGGACGTCTGGCTCCGGTTCAGCGTACGCTTCATGGTGGTGGCGCCCCCGTTCCCGAAGATCTCGTACATCCGCATCATGCCGTTGTGGTTGTACGACATCGAGCCCAGATAGCCCGGCGACCATGCGTCCATGAAGCCGTGGGTCCAGACGCCCGGCATGCCGTACTTGGTCATCTGGGCCATCTCGTAGTTCGAGTACCAGGGCAGCTCCCCGAAGAGGATGGGGTCGTAGTCCGGGTTCTGCGGATCCTGTCCGCTGTAGTCGTACAGGAACGGGATGGACTCGTGCAGGTCGTGCATGATGGGAGGGTGCCAGTGCAGATACCATCTCAGGAGGTTCTGCATGGTCTTCATGGCGAAGTTGATGTCCCGGTTGTTGTCGTGGTACACGTACTTGCCCCAGTACGGGGGGCCCGGGATGCGGTCGCTCTGGGAGGTGTCGTTCACCAGGTAGCGGTAGTACCAGTCGATGTAGCGGTCCCGGCCGTCGGGCTCCGCCACCGGCGTGAGCGACACGATGACGTTGTCACGGATCTTCTCGATGAGCGGCGAGTTCTCGGTGGCGAGGCGGTAGGCCAGCTCCATGAGCATCTCCGGCGGCCCGGTCTCCGAGCTGTGCAGCCCGCCCATGATGTGGTACATGGGCTTGCCGTCGGCGATGACCTTGTCGATCTGCTCCTCGGAGAGGCCCCGGGGGTCCGCCAGCTTGGCCAGGTCCTCCCGATACCGCTCCAGGTGGGCGATGGACTCCGCCGAGCCCACGAACACGTCCACTGTCTCGCGGCCCTCGTCGGTAGTGCCGGTGGAGATCACCTTCACCCGCGGTGAGGCCGCGGCCAGCGCCCGGTAGTACTTCAGGATGTCGGCGTAGTAGGTGAGCTTTTTCGGCGCCCCGATGTAGTAACCCAGCACGTCCTTGGGCGACGGCACCCCCGCCACCTTCGGCAGGTGGTCCACCAGCGGGCTGAGGAACTCCGGATGGGTGGTCCACTGCCTCACCAGCCTGGCGAAGGCGGTGTCCTCGCGCTGGGTGGGGCTCCGGGTCTCCAGCACGGACTCCTGCGCCGCGGCGCGGGATCCCGGGAGGCCGACGAAGAGTGCGAAGACGGGAAGGCACCAGGTGAGGCGCCACCGGGGGACGCGAGTGGCAGGCATCGCTCGCCGCTCCTGTTGATGCGGTATGGAGTTGAGGACGGGAGGGTAGGTGGGGGCGGACATCCCGGCAAGCGGCGCTCCGCGAGAAGGCGGTGCCCGGGGTGGGCGCATCGCCGCGGCTCCAGGTCACCGAGAGGTCGCGGCGCCGGGCGATTCGCGTCCTTGCCGTGGGGCGAGCCCCTGTCTACCCTCACTTGAAGCCCCCCAAGGGCGGGTAGACCTCGTAGAAGGAGGGTGTGGGATGTGGATTAGGGGAAGTAACGTGGAGATTGTGCGCGGGAAGGAGCAGAGCCGGAAGAACAAGAGGAAGAGTCGCTGGCTCGCCGGCGCCGCGGCGTGCGCGCTGAGCCTCGCCACCACCGCCGCGGGACCCACGACGGCATCGACGACCCGGGCGGATCCCGGCGCGGGCCGGGCCCCGGTGGCCGCGGCGCCCGGGAACGTGCTGCGGGCGACCCTCGACAACGGCCTGCGCGTGGTGATCGTCAAGAACTCCCTCGCCCCGGTGGTGACCACGATGGTGAACTACCTCGTGGGCTCCAACGAAGTCCCGGCGGGGTTTCCCGGCATGGCCCACGCCCAGGAGCACATGATGTTCCGGGGGAGCCCGGGCCTCTCGGCGGATCAGCTGGCGGAGATCTCCGCCTCCATCGGCGGCTCGTTCAACGCCGACACGCAGAACACGGTCACCCAGTACTTCTTCTCCGCGCCGGCCGAGGACTTGCGCCTCGCGCTCCACATCGAGGCGATCCGCATGCGCGCCGTGGACGACAGCGAAGCGCTCTGGGACAAGGAGCGCGGCGCCATCGAGCAGGAGGTGGCTTCGGACAACTCGAACCCGTTCTACAAGTTCCAGGAGAGGATGCTGGCGGCCCTCTACAAGGGCACGCCCCTCGCGAACTCGGGGCTGGGGACGCGTCCCTCGTTCGACTCCACCACGGCCTCGATGCTCAAGAAGTTCTACGACACGTGGTACGCACCCAACAACGCCGTCCTGGTCATCGTGGGCGACGTGGACCCGCAGAGCGCTTTGGGGACGGTGAAGGACCTCTTCAGCGACATTCCGTCGAAGAAGCTCCCCGCCCGGCCCGCGGTGAACCTCCAGCCCGTGCAGGCCGAGGCGGACACCATCCCGTCCGACTTCCCGTTCGGCGTGGCCGCCATCGCCATGCGCATGCCCGGCACCAGCGATCCGGACTACGCCGCGGCCCAGGTGATGGCGGACGTCCTCAGCAGCCAGCGCGGGAGCCTCTACGCCCTCGTGCCCAGCGGCAAGGCGCTCTTCGCCCAGTTCGCCCTCCAGTCGCAGCCGCAGGCCGGGCTGGGCCTCGCCCTCGTAGGGTACCCGAAGGGCGGCGACGCCGGAGCTCTCGTGGCCCAGGTACGGCAGATCCTCTCGAACGATCTGGCCAAGGGCTTTCCCCCGGACCTCGTGGCGGCGGCGCAGCGGCGCGAGCTCGCCCAGGCGGAGATGCAGAAGAACTCGGTGTCGGGGTTGGCCTTCGCTTGGTCCGACGCCGTGGCCGTCGAGGGCCGGCAGTCGCCCGACGAGGACATCCTGGCGATCCAGGCCGTGACCCCCGAAGCCGTGGCACGGGTCGCGCGCAAGTACCTGACCCTCGACCACGCCATCACCGCCATCCTGCCGCCCGAGCCGTCGGGAAAGCCCACCTCCAGGAGCTCCTTCGGCGGCCGTGAGTCCTTCGCGTCCAAGAACGTCAAGCCGGTGCCCCTGCCCACGTGGGCGTCCGAGGCGCTGAGCCGCCTCTCGGTCCCCACCTCCACGGTGCACCCCCTCGTCGATACGCTCTCCAACGGCATCAGGCTCATCGTCCAGCCCGAGTCGGTGAGCAAGACCGTGAGCGTCTACGGTCAGATCCAGAGCCGCGCGGACATCCAGGAGCCCAAGGGACAGGAGGGTGTGGCCGGCGTGCTCGGCCGGCTCTTCAGCTTCGGCACCACCACCCGGAACCGCTTGCAGTACCGGGCGGCGCTGGACTCCATCGCGGCGAACGAGTCCGCCGGGACGGGCTTCTACCTCGACGTTCTCGCCGACCACTTCGAGAAGGGTGTGGAGCTGCTGGCGGACAACGAGCTGCACCCGGCGCTGCCGGAGTCCGCCTTCCGGACGATGCAGCACCAGCAGGCCGCCCTGCAGGCGGGGCAGCTCCAGAGCCCGGCCTATCTGGCCGGCCGCGCTCAGGACGAGGCCCTCTTCCCGGCGGGTGACCCGACGCTCCGGCAGACGACGCCGGCCACGATCTCCGGGCTCACCCTGCAGCAGGTCAAGGACTACTACGCCCGCGTCTTCCGCCCGGACATGACCACCATCGTGGTCATCGGCGACGTCACCCCCACGCGGGCGCGCTCGGTCATCGAGAAGTACTTCGGCAACTGGAAGGCCTCCGGGCCCAGGCCGGATATCGATCTGCCCGCGGCCCCGGCCAACAAGCCGTCCACGGCGACGGTGCCGGACAAGAGCCGCGTGCAGGATGCCGTGACGCTGGCCGAGACCCTCGACCTCAACCGGTTCGACCCGTCCTACTACGCGCTCCGCCTGGGCAACGAGGTGCTGGGCGGCGGCTTCTACGCCAGCAAGCTGGGGCAGGATCTGCGGGAGTCCACCGGACTGGTATACAGCGTGGGCTCCTCGGTGAACGCGGGTAAGACGCGCACGATCTACTCCGTCGACTACGCCTGCGATCCGGACAACGTCTCCAAGGCCCGCACCCTGGTGGTGAAGGACCTGAAGGAGATGCAGACGACGCCGGTGGATTCGGCGCGCCTGACGCAGGCCAAGGCGATCCTCCTGCGTCAGATCCCGCTCGGCGAGTCGAGCATGGCGAGCATCGCCTACAATTGGCTCGGCCTCGCGGGCCTCGGCCTGCCCCTGGACGAGCCCACCATCGCCGCGCGGCACTATCTGCGGCTCACGGCGAAGGACGTCCAGGCGGCGTTCGCGAAGTATCTGCGGCCCGAGGGGTTCGTGGAGGTCGTGCAGGGGCCGAACCCGGGATGAGGGCCTACCGGGGGACGGCGGCGGGGTACCCGGCCGCCGTCCCCCGGATTTCACATGAGGAGGTAGGACCATGCGGCGTTCGTGCATGACCCTCGGAGCCCTCGCCGTTCTGGCCTGCGCGGCCACCACGGTCTCGGCACAGCAGACGTCCGCGAGCGCCGGGAGGCAGCAAATCGCGGTCAGGCAGGGCGACTTCGTCATCCACGACTTCAAGTTCGAGGACGGCGAGACCCTGCCCGAGCTGAGGCTCCACTACCGTACCCTGGGGAGGCCCAGGACCGACGCCGCCGGCCACACCGTCAACGCGGTCTACATCATGCACGGCACCACCGGCGCGGGCACCAACTTCCTGGTGCCCGAGTTCGCCGGCGTGCTCTTCGGGCCCGGCCAGCTCCTCGACACGGCGAAGTACTACGTCATCCTGCCCGACGGGATCGGCCACGGCCAGTCCAGCAGGCCCAGCGACGGCCTGCACGCCAGGTTCCCACACTACGGCTATCGGGACATGATCCGCGCCGACCACACCATGCTCACCCAGGGGCTCCACGTGGACCACCTGCGCCTGGTCATGGGCACGTCGATGGGGGGCATGCACACGTGGCTGTGGGGCGAGATGTATCCGGACTTCATGGACGCGCTGATGCCGCTGGCCAGCCTTCCGGTGCAGGTCAGCGGCCGCAACCGCGTGTGGCGCAAGATGCTCATCGACGCCATCCGCACGGACCCGGGCTGGGACGGAGGCGACTACACGACCCAGCCGCGAGGGCTGCGCTTCGCCGCGGGCCTCATGTACTTCGTGCTCAGCAACCCCCGGCTGCGATACGAGCAGGCGCCCACCCTCGCCGCCGCCGACCGGGAGCTGGAGCGTTACGAGGACAACTTCGTCCGGACCCACGACGCCAACGACGTCATGTACGCGTTCGCGGCCTCGGAGGACTACGATCCCGCGCCCGACCTGGACAAGATCCAGGCGCCGCTCATCGCCGTGAACACCGCCGACGACCTCATCAACCCGCCCGACCTGGGCATCCTCCAGAAGGAGATCAAGCTGGTGAAGCACGGCCGGGCGGTGGTGATCCCGGAGAGCCCCGAGACGGTCGGGCACAGCTCGCACACGAAGGCCGTCCTGTGGCAGCAGTACCTCGCGGAGCTTCTGCGGGAATCGGCGCGCTGAGCCGGCGCTACCTCTCCGGCCTCACCAGCCGTTCCTTCACCGCGCTCATCCACCGGGACACGGCGCCGCCCTCCTCCTTCTTCAGGAGCTCCTCCAGGGCGGGGAGCGCCTCCTCCGCGCGTTGCCGTCCCGCCTCGATGATCCCCTCCCGGTCCCGGGCGCGTGCCTTGCTCATCCCGTCCACGTTCGGATCGATGAGGACGTCCGCTTCCGCGAGGATCTCGAAGCGCATCTGGCTGTTCACGGCGATGTCGAAGGCGTTGGACATCACCTGACGCCAGCTCTCCACGGGCTGGAAGGGGAGCGAGAGACCGAAGCCCACCGCCACAACCAGGGGCGCGCCGATCTCCCGCACCGCCCGGGCGGGAACGTTCTCCACCAGCGCCCCGTCCACCAGGAGTCGGCCGTCCAGCTCCACGGGAGCGTAGAGCCCCGGCACGCAGCAGCTCGCGCGCACCGCGGTGGCCACCGGGCCGTGCTCCAGGAGCACCCGATTGCCGGTGTTGATGTCCGTGGCCACCACGCCGAGGGGAATCTGGCTGTCCTCGATGCACACGTCCCCCAGCGCCCCCAGGAGGATGTCCTCGAGCCCTTCGTTGGTGGCGAAGCCGAACTGGGTGAAGGGGTGCGCCCGCGTCATCGCCCCCCAACCCAGCTCCGCCAAGGCGGCCTCGGAGTCCGATGCCGAGATGCCGAACGCGGTGAAGGCCGCCGCGATGGCGCCGGCGCTGGTGCCCGCCAGCCACCCGGGCCTGAGGCCGTGCTCCTCCAGCACACCCAGCACACCCAGGTGTGCGAAGCCGTGCATGAAGCCACCGCCGAGGGCCAGGCCGAATTCCGATCGCTCCGCCATGCGCAGATTATGACGGAACAGGGGCCGCAGCGGGAGGGCCGCAGCGGCCCCCGTCCGCCGGAACGTCCGGGCAGCCTACATCTTGCCCGGGTACTGAACCTCCTGGAGCTGCTTCATCTCGAGGCCCACCATGTTCTCCGGGAGCGGCGCGTACTCCAGCGCCTTCACTTGCTGCTCGCCGTCGTGCAGGGCCCACGTGATGAAGTCCACCAGCTTCTTGGCCTTGGTGGCGTCGTCCATCTTCTGGTAGACCAGCAGCCACGTGAACGACGAGATGGGATAGACGTCCGCACCCGGCGCGTTCACGATGGAGATGCGGAAGTCGGTGTCCGCGGGCAGGCTCTGCGCCGCGCCGGCGGCGCACGCGGTGGCCCCCTCGAGGGACGGCTTCACCCACATCCCCGACTTGTTCTTCAGCTCACCCACGGGAAGCTTGTTCTCGTTGGCATACGCCAGCTCCACGTAGCCGATGGCGCCCGGGGTCTGCTTGACCTGGCCGGTCACACCCTCGTTGCCTTTGCCCCCTAGCCCCACCGGCCAGGCCACGTCCTTGCCCTTCCCCGGCCCGTTCTTCCATGCGTCGCTCACCGACGACAGGTAGTCGGTGAAGATGTACGTCGTGCCGCTTCCGTCGGAGCGGTGCACCACCAGGATGTCCATGGCGGGCAGCTTGGCGCCGGGGTTCAGCGCCACGATCCGCTTGTCGTTCCACTTGGTGATCTTCCCGAGGAAGATGTCCGCCAGCACGTCCGGCGAGAATTTCAGGAACTGCGGGTTACCGGGGAGGTTGTACGTGATGGCCACCGCCCCGATCACCGTGGGGAAGTGGAGCACCTTGGCCCCCGCGGCCGCCATCTCCTGGTCACTCATGGGCGCGTCGGAGGCGCCGAAATCCACCGTGCGCTCGGTGAGCTGGCGGATGCCGCCGCCGGAGCCGATGGCCTGGTAGTTGATCTTCACGCCCGTCTTGTCGGCGTAGTTGAAGAACCACTGCTTGTAGATTGGCGCCGGGAAGGTCGCTCCCGCTCCCGTGAGGTCGACCCCGCCGCTGGAGGTCGCGGCCTGGGAGGCGGTCGACGACGCCTGCCCCGACGGCTTCTTGCCGCTTCCGCTGCAGGCCACGAGCATCATCACGGCCGTGGCCCAGGTCACTCGTTTCATCTCGGCTACTCCTCCGTCGTGGAAGCCGGTTGTCGTTCGCGAACGCTATGACTCGCCGGTAACGGTGGCCGGCCCCGTTACGTAGCGAGCAGGTAACGGACGACGGCCGTGATGCGGCCGCGTCGGATCGTGCGGCACGCCCCGGACCGCGGTGCTCACCCGAACCTGCCGGTGATGTACGCCTCGGTGCGCGGGTCGCGGGGCCGGGTGAAGAGCAGAGACGTGGTCGACAGCTCCACGAGCTCGCCGTGAAGGAAGAACCCCGTCTGGTCGGACACCCTCGCGGCCTGCTCCATGTTGTGGGTGACCATCACCACCGTGATCTCCTCCCGGAGCTGACGCACCAGCTCCTCCACCTTCTCCGTGCTGAGGGGGTCCAGCGACGCGGTGGGCTCGTCCAGGAGGAGCACGCCGGGATTCATGGCCAGCGCCCGGGCGATGCACAGGCGCTGCTGCTGCCCGCCGGAGAGCTCCAGCGCGCTCACGTCCAGGCGATCCTTCACCTCGTCCCAGAGCGCGGCGCGGCGGAGCGCCTCCTCCACGCGCTCGTCCACGTCGACGCGCTCGCCCGCGGAACGAAGCACGCCCAATCCGGCCGCCACGTTGCCCCGCACCGACTTGGTGGGAAAGGCCGTGGGGCGCTGGAACACCATGCCCACGTGGCGCCGCACCGAGACGGGGTCCACCGCCGGCGCGTAGATGTCCTGGCCGTCCAGGAGCACGGTTCCCGAGATGCGGGCCGTGGGAGCGGTCTCGTGCATGCGGTTGAGCGTGCGCAGGAACGTCGACTTCCCGCACCCCGACGGACCGATGACCGCCGTGACCCGGTTCTCGGGGATGGGCATGGACACGTCCTTCACGGCGTGGACCGCGCCGAAGTGCGCGTTCAGCTCGCGGACCTCCATGCGCGCCGGCTGCGCCGCCAGATCGGCGGCATCGGCGCGGGCCCGGGCCAGGGCTTCACTCGCTGGCACGGGCGAATCCGCGACCGGTCGCGGCCCTGGCCAGGAGGCTGATGATCAGCACCAGCGCGATGAGCACGAGGGCGCCGGCGAAGGCCTGGGCGTGCCAGTCGTCGTAGGGGCTGATGGCGTAGTTGAAGATCTGCAGGGGCAGCGCGTTCATGGGCTGGTTCAGGGACAGGGACCAGAAGTCGTTGCCGAAGGCGGTGAACAGGAGCGGCGCGGTCTCGCCGGCCACCCGCGCCAGGGCCACCAGGACGCCCGTGACGATCCCGGCCAAGGCCGTGGGCAACACGATGCGCAGCGACGTGCGCCAGCGCGTGTACCCCAGGGCCAGGGCCGCCTCGCGCAGCGTGGACGGGACCACGCGCACCATCTCCTCGGTGGTGCGGGTCACGGTGGGGATCATCATGGCCCCCAGGGCCAGGGCTCCGGCCAGTGCGGAGAAGTGCCCCATGGGCACCACCACCAGCTCCCACGCGAAGATCCCCATGACGATGGAGGGCAGCCCGTTGAGCACGTCGGCCAGGAAGCGCACGAACACCGCCAGCGGCGCACCCTTGCGCTCCGCGAGGTAGATCCCGGCGCCGATGCCGATGGGCACGCCCATCACGCTGGCGCCCGCCACGATGACCAGCGTGCCGACGATGGCGTTCGCCGCGCCGCCCCCCCCCATCCCCGGCGGGTGGGGCAGGCTGGTGAAGTAGCTCCAGTTCACCGCCGAGACACCCTTCGCGAGGAGGTACACGAGCACGAAGAGGAGCGGCAGGGTGGCCACGACCGCGGCAACATACGTCAGGCCGAGCATGAGGCCGTTGACGAAGCGCCGCCGAAACGACGTGCGGGACGCCACGGACCTCATATGCTCGTCTCCAGCGACGTGCGCCATACCAGCCAACGGGCGCCGGCGTTCACCAGCAGGGTCACGACGAAGAGCACGAAGCCCACCGCCATCAGCGCCGAGAGGTTCAAGTCACTGGTGGCCTCGGTGAACTGGTTCGCGATGAGCGAGGCCATGGTGTAGCCGGGTGCGAAGAGCGACGCGGCGATCTCCTGGCGGTTGCCGATGACCATGGTCACGGCCATGGTCTCGCCCAGCGCGCGGCCCAGGCCCAGGATCACCCCGCCCGCGATGCCCGAGCGGGCGAAGGGGATGGCGGCTCCCCAGAGCATCTCCCAGCGGGTGGCTCCCAGCGCCAGCGCCGCCTCCCGCTGCGACCGGGGCACCGCCATGAGCACCTCCCGGGACACCGCCGAGATATAGGGCAGGATCATGATCGCCAGGATCACGCCCGCGGCCAGCATGCTCGGCCCGTACGCCGGCCCGCTGAAGAAGGGCGTCGCTCCCAGGTGCAGCGTGTCGCGCAGGAAAGGCATCACCCAGGAGCGCAGGAAGGGGACCAGCACGAAGATGCCCCACAAGCCGTAGACCACGCTGGGGATGGCGGCCAGGAGGTCCACGAGAAACGCCACCGGCCGGCGCAGCCAGGCCGGCGCGAACTCCGACAGGAAGATCGCCACCCCCAGTGCCAGCGGTGTGGCCAGCACCAGGGCGACGAAGGACGACACCAGGGTGCCGTACAGCGCCGGCGCCGCCCCGTACTGCTGCTTGACCGAGTCCCACTGGGAGGAGGTGAGGAAGCCGAAGCCGAAGGTGTGGAGCGCCAGCCAGCCGGCCTTCGTGATCACCCAGAAGATCAGCAGCAGCAGCGCGGGCACGCACAGCGCGGAGAGGGTGATCACCCCCGAGTAGATGCGGTCGCCGAAGCCACCGCCATGGATTCCGACCCGCGGCTGCGCCGGCTCGACCGGGGGGCCCTCCGCCTCGCCGGGAGGCCCGGCCAGGATCTCGTCGACCATGTTCCTGAAATCGAGCCCGGAACGGCGACAGAAGCGTCAACGATATGTAACGGACCCGTAACGTCGCCCGACCTGCCGCAGCTTGTCCCGCGACGGGGGCGTCTGCCCCCGAGCGGCCTCCTCAGCCCAACACGTCCCGGAGAAAACGGAGTGCCACCGACACCCCCACGGCCGCCCTCCACCCGCCGGGGGTGTGCAGGACTCCGGCCTGCACGTCGGCGACGCCCTCGAGCTCGCCGAACAGCTCGGGCCCCACCGCCTTCGCCCGGATGTACCCCACGGCCAGGACGCCCACCCTGGTCAGCAGGTCCCCTCCCGTTCGGTGCAGCACGCCGGCGTGGGCGTAGAAGATCGGGGCCACGCTCGCCGTCCCCGCCGGAGCCAGGTTGACGCCCGCCCCGGCCATCCCGGTGAGCATCCAGTCGCGCGTGCCGGCCGCCACCGGTCCCGACCCCGCTCCCGGCAGGGGCGGAGGAGCGCCCAGGAGATGGCGGGCCTCCACGCCGACCAGGGCCCCGGCGACGTGGTTCCCCACCCAGGCCCCCTGGATGCGCCACGACTGGGCGTGGGTGGCAGCGGGGAGCCCGAGAAGCAGACCGGCCGCCAGGACGACGGTACCACGCCCCGGGCGGGCACGGCGTCCGTGAGCGTGGGAGAGAGCGCGCGTCATGAGAGCTCCCGGTGTCAGGGTGTGGAGAGGGGCGGTGGCGCCGGCTGCGCCAGGAACCGACGCGTGGCGTCGATGACGTCCTCGTCGGCGCACAGCATCGCGTGGCGCTCCACCTTCCCCGAGAACGCCAGAACCCTGTCGGCGTACGGCCGACCCCCCCACTCCAGGGTGCGCTTGTACGGCACCAGCGTGTCACCCTTCTGCCTCGCCATGGACGTGCGGTCGGCGGGGAGGTCGTCGCCCGTGCGCGTCACCGTCACCGGCGTGAGCTGCCGGTTGCCCAGCACGGCCATCGTGGAGACCCCCGCCATGCGCGAGAACGGTCCGTGGAGCATCCCCTGGAGCTCACGGGTGCGCCGCAGGTGATCCGCCTGGATGCCCTCCCCCCACGAGCCGGGCCAGCCTTCCGGATGGATCAACTGCCGGCCGGCCGCCGACTCCCTGCCGTCGGCATCCACCACGGCGTTCCACGAGGGCAGCATCTGGTAGAGGGCCGGCCAGGTCCGTGCCATGCCCCGCGCCGCCGCCACATGCGCCTCACCCAGGTCCTCGCTCCCCCAGAGGAGCGCCTCGGTCGCCCGCATCGTACCCGCCAGGGGAGCGCCTACGAGGACGGCCCGCGCCACCAGGGTGCCGAACTCCTCCAGCGACGACGTCAGCGCGCTGGCCGCGACGATGACGAGGCCTCCCTGGGAGTGGCCCACGAGGTTCCAGCGCCCGTCGGAGGGCTTGTTCTCCCGCAGGTGCTCCAGGAGCAGTCGGCCGTTGTGGCGGATGTCGGCGCGCCAGTCGTACGGCCAAGGGTCCGAGAACGCCAGCATACGGTCGTAGGGGGTCCCCACCACCGAGGCCGGCCGGATCTCCACGCCGGGAAGCCGGGACGTCCGCCCCGGTTCCCAGGAGTCGGGGGCGTGCTCCATGGAGAGGAGCGCCTGCCATTCTTCGGGTGGGCGCCCGCCCAGATCGTCCTTCTGGAGGCCAAGGCTCACGCGCACCGCGTTGTATACGACGTTGCCGTCCTGGTCGGCGAGCGACGTGGCCTGCGTACCGGGGATCAGGAGCGTCGTGTCCGGCATTGTGCTCTCACACGGTTGACGTGCGGCTCGGAGGGTGAGACCGCCCAACATCCGACGCGCCGCCTCGAAATAGACCGCCGGGAAGGACACGTCAACCGGCGTGGCGACGAGCGGAGCCGACGGGCCCGTCGGGAGTGGAGACGGTGCCAGCGGTGGCGCCATGCACTATGATACGCCATTCCGGGCGGTCCTCTGCCCAGCCGGCCGGCACCCGCGTCTTCGTATGTGTCTGACCCTCACACACGCGGCTTGCCATGGACCAGGCGCTGTTCTACCACCGTTTCCTGTTCGCCTTCACGGCCTCGTACCACTACCTCTTTCCCCAGCTCACCATGGGGCTGGGGCTCCTCGTCGTGATCCTGCAGGCGATGGGCCTGCGTACCGGCGACGAGCGCTACGACCGGGCCGCCCTGTTCTGGGGCCGGATCTTCGGGCTGACCTTCGTCATGGGCGTGGTCACGGGGATCCCCATGGAGTTCCAGTTCGGCACGAACTGGGCCCGCTTCTCCGAGGACACCGGCGGCGTCATCGGCCAGACCCTGGCCATGGAAGGCGTCTTCGCGTTCTTCCTCGAGTCGTCGTTCCTGGCACTCTTCCTCTTCGGCCGCGAGAAGCTCGGGCGCAAGGCGCACTTCGGCACGGCGGTGGCGGTATGGCTGGGATCGTGGATCTCGGGCTACTTCATCGTCGCCACCAACGCGTTCATGCAGCATCCCGTGGGCTACGAGACCGACGTCCAGGGTCACCTGGCGCTGTCGAGCCTGGGCGCCCTCCTCACCAACCCGTGGCTGGGGTGGCAGTACTTCCACACCATGGCCGGCGCGGTGGTGACCGGGTCGTTCGCCGTGGCGGCCATCGGAGCGTACTACGTCCTCGTGGACACGTCGCCGCCCGGCGACGCCCCGCGGGAGTCCAGGGCCGGGTACGGGCGGCTGTTCCTGCGGGTGGCGGTGCCGGCGGGGCTCATCGCGTCGCTGATCATGGCCTTCCCCACCGGCGACCGTCAGGCGAGCCACGTCGCCGAGTACCAGCCGCCGTCCTTCGCCGCCATGGAGGGGCTCTTCCACACCGACGAGCCCGCGGGCCTCGTGATGATCGGCCAGCCCGACATGGACGACCTCCGCCTGGACAACCCGCTGGAGGTACCCCACGCCTTGAGCTTCCTCACGTACCACAGGTGGGACGCTCGCGTGGAGGGGCTCACGTCGTTCCCCAGGGACGACTGGCCCGACAACGTCCCGCTGCTCTACTACGCGTACCACATCATGGTGGGGCTGGGGACGATCTTCATCGTGGTGATGGCGCTGGCCGGCTTCCTGCTCTGGCGCAAGAAGCTCATCGAGAACCGCCCGGTGCTCTGGCTCGTGCTGCTCATGGCGCCGTTCCCGTTCATCGCCAACACCATGGGGTGGATGACCGCGGAGCTCGGTCGACAACCGTGGACGGTGTGGGGCGTCCTGCGCACCAGCGTGAGCGACTCCAGCAGGGTGACAGCGGGTAACACGCTCTTCACGGTCATCGGGTTCATGGGCCTCTATCTGGTCCTGGGACTCCTCTTCCTCTTCCTGGCCCACCGCGAGATCACCCACGGGCCGCTCCCCGCCCACTCCAGCCACCAGGAGGTGTGAGACCATGGCCACCGTCTGGTTCTGGCTCGTAGCCGCGCTCCTCACCATGTACGTGGTCCTCGATGGATTCGACCTGGGTGCGGGAGCCATCTATCCCGTGGTCACGCGCACCGACGGCGAGCGGCGTTCCGTGCTGAAGAGCATCGGGCCCGTGTGGGACGCCAACGAGGTGTGGCTCCTCACCGCGGGCGGCTCGCTGGTGCTGGCCTTCCCGAAGCTGTACGCCTCCAGCTTCAGCGGCTTCTACCTGCCGCTCATGGCCGTGCTCTGGCTCCTCATCCTCAGGGCCATCGGGCTGGAGTTCCGCAACCACCTGCAAGACCGGGTGTGGCGGCCGTTCTGGGACGCGGTCTTCTTCGGCGCCAGCCTGCTCCTCGCCGTGTTCCTGGGCGCCGCGCTGGGCAACGTGGTGCGCGGCGTGCCCCTGGATGCCAACGGCTACTTCTTCTCGCCGCTGTGGACCAACTTCACCACCCAGGGGGCGCGCATGGGCATCCTGGACTGGTTCACCGTGACGGTGGGCGTCACCAGCCTGCTGGCGCTGGCGCACCACGGCGCGCTCTGGGTGGCGCTGAAGACCCACGACCCTGTCCGTGCCAGGGCGACGAAGGCCGCGGCGTGGATCTGGCCGTTGCTGGTGCTGGCCGTGGTGGTGGTGACGGTCTTCACCTTCCGCATCCAGCCGCACGTGCCCGAGCGCCTGCGCGAGCATCCCCTGGGATACGTCTTCCCGGTCATCGCCGTGGCGGGTCTCCTCGCGAGCTTCTGGCTCCGGCGGCGGGCGAAAGAGCTCGGCGCGTTCCTGGGCTCCGTGGCCTTCCTGGTGGGCATGCTGCTGTCGGTCTCCTTCGGCCTCTACCCCCTGGTGCTCCCCGCCACCAACGATCCCGCCGCGTCCCTCACCGTGAGCAACGCCATGGGACCCGCCCACGGCATGGCGGTGGCGTTCTGGTGGTGGATCCCGGGCATGATCCTGGTGACGGCGTATACGGTGTTCATCTACCGGGGGATGCGGGGCAAGGTGTCGATCGAAGGCGAGGGATATTGAGGCCATGACCATGGACATCGAGTGCGCGAGCTGTAGCCGGTACGCCTGCCAGGTGGGACGCCTGGACGCGACCCCCGACGACTGTCCCATGCGCGGGCCCTTCCCTTCCTTCGATGAGCTCTACGCCACCGACGAGGCGAAACGCCTGCTTTACCAGGCGGCGCGGGTGGAGGCGGAAGGGTACGGGCGCTGGACGCGCATCCGCGAGGTGGCGGAGCTCGCGCTGCGCATGCGATACAGGCGTCTGGGGGTGGCCGGATGCCCCGATATGGGGCTGGAGGCCGATCTCGCGGCGCGCTCGCTGAGACGTCGGGGGCTGGAGGTGATCGTGGCCGCTCCCTTCGCGGACTGCGATCCCGTGGGACAGGCCGCCCTCCTGGCCGAGGAGCGCACCCATCTCAACGTCATCGCCGGCATGTGCGTCGGCCATGACGCCCTCTTCATCCGCCATTCCCGGGCTCCGGTCACGTCCCTCGTGGTCCGGGACCCCCGCCTGGCCCACAACCCGGCGGCGGCGCTATACACGCGGGACGGCTACCTGAAGAGGGCGCTGTACGGCGTGCGGGAGCCTCCGGTCCCCGGCCGGTTCGACGGCTGGACCGACGAGCTCATCGACGGTCTCGCCCGTGAGGTGCGCGACGCCGGCCTCGGCCGTGAGACTCCTCCCTGCCGGATCGAGGAGGTGATGGACTTCGCCCGCGGCGCCGGCGTGACCCATCTGGGCGTGGTCTACTGTGTGGGCTTCCGCCGTGAGGCCCGCGACCTGGACGCGATCCTGGAGACCAACGGCTTCCGGGTCTCCTCGTCATGCTGCAAGACCGGCGCGGTGCCCAAGACGACCGTCGGCATCAAGGACGAGGAGCAGGTGGAGCCAGGCCGCCCCGAGATGATCTGCAACCCCCTCGCCCAGGCGTCGCTCCTGGAGCAGGCCGGGGTGGAGCTGGTGCTCCTCATGGGGCAGTGCACCGGCCACGACTCCGCGACCATGGCGTACCTCCACGTCCCCGCGGTGTGCGTGGTGGCCAAGGACCGGGTGCTGGCGCACAACACGGTGGCGGCGCTGTACGGGTCCTGAGAGACGGGGAGACCCGGACTGCACGATCCGGCCCATGGCGGCCCATGCGCGGCCACGGACGGGGCCCGGCGTCCCGTCAGCGCCGCAGGCGCAGCGCGATCGTGCCGTAGAGGTGAGGCGCGTCCTGTCCGCGGAACTCACGCGTGGAGCGCGTCACGGCGAGACGCACGTCGATTCTGTCCCACCCCACGTCGAAGGCCGCCCGCGTCCGCCCCACGAGAGGCTCCTTCGGGGCGCTGATACTGTGGCGCCACGTCGAGCCGTCGAGGAACAGATCCCGCAAGACGAGCTCCCCTTCCTCGCCGACGCGTGCCACCACGTAGAAGCGGCGCGATCCCGGGCCGCGCGGGAGCCAGCCGGCCGGTGCGCTCCATCCGAGCCGCAGGAACAGACCCGCCTGGCCGCTGGTGCGCTCCGTGCCCAGCGTGGCGGCCCAGCCCGGCTCCATGTCCAGGGAGACGGACCCATCGGCTCGCGTCATGGGCAGATGCCAGGTGTCCCTGTACGTGCCCGCGAAGTCTACCTCGAAGGGGATCTGGTACTGCCACCCCTGGGGTTCGGTGAGGCCCAGCAGCCCGTGGAGCGTCTCCTGCATCTGCCGGGCGAGGGAGGGGTTCCCCGTGACCCCGACCTGGAACGACACGTCGGTGGTGCGGCGCGGCGTCAGCCGCTGCCGGCCCAGCATGAGGTACAGCCACCCCGCGTAGGGGCGGTCCACCACGCCCGGCTGGTAGAAGAACAGATCCTCCGGCGTGAAGATCTTCTGGCCGAGGCGTACCCGGGTCACCACGCAGGGCCGGTCCCGTGCCGCGGTGGCGCAGGAGGCTCCGTGAACCCCCAGCGAGGCGAGGCCGGAGAGCTTCCAGTCGCCGAGAACCTCCAGGAAGGTCCCGTCCGTGTAGAACCAATCCGTGGGGCGCTGGAGCCCGAAGGTGAAGCCGTCGTTGTCCATCGACAGCTCCACGGCGCGTACCTGCCCCAGCGCGGGCCGGGCCGCCAGAAACAGTCCCAGTATCAGCGCGCCCATCCCGCCCGTCATGCGTCCCGCCATCCTCGACCGACCTCCGCGCCACACGGACGACCCGTAGACGCCGACACCGTGCGGTCCTTTCCATAGCCAGATTCTCGCTGGCCCAAATGTGCCAGAACCCGTCCGGGACCGGAACGGGGGCGCGGCGCGCAGTCGCCGGAATCCGTCCGCCGGCATCGGCTCCTCCCGCCGGCGCAGGGCCGCGTCGCGAAATCGTGATTTTTGGTACGTTTTGCGGTTGTCCCGTCCCGAATTGGCGCATTCGACCCCAGGAGGTACCCTCTCGAACCCGAGCCGGCGATCCTTGACGCTTTACGCGGGGTACGCGACAATCCACCACAGGCGATGGAGTTCGCCTTGAACCACCGCGCCCTGCGAACCCCCGCGTCCGCGGTTGATGACTCCTGAACGGTGACACGTCGGTCAGGAGTCTTCTCATGTCCTCGCGGTCCGGCACTACCGCCGCACCTCCCCCTCACCCGATCTCCCCTGCCGAGTCGGACCCGGAGCACACCGCCCGGACGTCGGCGCGGGTCGCGGACGCGCTGGCGGCGCTGGCGCGACTGTGCGAGCGCCTCGACGCGCCCGGCCTCACCCGCGAGGCGACCGCGGCCCTCGAGCCCCTGGACGAGGGCCTCCTCCGCGTCGTCGCTCTCGGACAGTTCAAGCGGGGTAAGAGCACGCTCCTCAACGCCCTTGTGGGCGCGCCGCTGCTCCCCACCGGTGTAGCGCCGGTGACCTCCGTCGCCACGCTCGTCCGGTGGGCGCCGGAGCCGCAACTCTCGGTGGTCTTCGCCGACGGCCGCCAGGAGGAGGTCCCCTTCGGGCGTCTGGCGGACTTCGTCGTCGACGACCGCAACCCAGGGAACGCCCTGGGCGTCGCCCATGTCGAGGTGGGCTACCCCTGCAGCCTGCTGGCCGACGGGATCGTGCTCGTCGACACTCCCGGGGTGGGGTCCACCGACCGCAGCGCCACGGAACGCGCCTACGGCTTTCTCCCTCGTGTGGACGCCGGCCTCGTCGTGCTCTCGCCCGACCCCCCCCTGGGCGAGGTGGAGGCCGATTACGTGCGGACGCTCGCGTCCTATACGCCACACATCCTGTTCGTCCTCAACAAGATCGATCGCGTCAGCGAGAGCGAATGGCGCGAGGCCCTCGCATTCAACCGCAGGATGCTGGCGTCGGCTCTGGACAGACCCGCCGAGGACATCGAGTTGGTCCCGGTCTCGGCGCGCTCGGCGCTGGACGACGGTGGCGCCTCCGTGGCGACGCTCAGGCGCAAGCTCGTCAGCTTCGTCACGTCCGAGGGCTCCCTCGTCCGCGACGACCTGGCGCGCCGCAGGCTCCAGTCGGTGGCGTCCGTCCTGCACGCACGCCTGGAGGTGGAGCGGAAGGCTCTCGATCTGGAGGCGGAGGAGCTGGACCGGCGCATCTCCCTTCTGCGCAATGCTCGGGCGTCGCTGGAGCAGCGCACCGTTCGCGCTGCCGCCACGGTCATGGCGGCCGTCGAACGGATCGTCGCCGACGCGGGCGACGACCTCGTGGCGCGGACGCGCGCCGCGGCCCCGGAGCTGACGGCCACCCTGCACGGCCTGGTGGCCGGAGCGCCCCGTCGCGAGGGCAACGCCGCGCTGGTGGCACGCTTCGACGCGGCTCTCGGAGAAGGCGCCGCCGAGGCCCTCGACGCATGGTGGAGCGAGCGTGGCCCCACCGCCGAGGAAGGCGTGCTGGACGAGATGAAGGAGGCTGCCCGCGAAGCCGCGGAGGCGCGCCACGAGGCGGCCGTCTGGATCGCCGAGGCGTTCGGCATCGAATCACCGGCCGAGCCGTATCCCGACGTGCTGCGGGAGTCGGTGGGCTTCTACCGGAGCGTCGAGGGCGTCACTCCGAAGATCACCGTCGACATGCTGAGGCTCGTGCTCCCGCGGCGGGTCTACCGGGCATGGCTGCGGAGCCGGGTGAGGCGCCTGGTGGGCCAGGCCCTGGAGATGGGTGCCGGCCAGGTGCGTGGCGATCTCCTGTACCGCGCCAGGGATACGACCCGCACGTTCCTCGCCGACCTGAAGACATGGACGCTGGAGGGGATCGACGGTCTGGCGGACGCGGCGGGCCGCGCCACTGCCCTCCGGCAACGCACGGGGGTGGCGGCCGACGCGCGCCGCGAGGAGCTGGACCGGGCCCTGGGAGAGCTCGATGCCCTCCTGGATCTTCCTTCCGCCACCGAAGCACGTGGCCGATGACGGCCGGACGGCCGGCGCGAGGCTGAACTCGGCCCAGTCCCGGGCGGTGAGGGCCGCGTTCACGCACGTGAGCGACCTTCTGGAGGGGGTCCTGCGCATCGCCAACGGCAGGCTGACCCCCTTCGACCGGCAACGCGCGGACCTGACGTCCGAGGAGGTCCGGCACCTTCTGGAGGCCGTGCCGGCCATCCGCGAGCGCATGCTCGAGGCCCTCGAGCGTCTGGATGTGCCGACCCCGGAGGCGGATCGTTCCGCGCGCTGGACCGTCAGCACGACGTTGTCCTTCGCGGAGATCGCCCTCTCCGAGGTCACGCCGGCGGAGCTCGTGGGCTATGGCACTCTGGATCCGGGCGCCGCCGAGGCCGTCGCCGGCGTCGTGACGGACCTCCGCGGGTTGATCGCTCAAGCTCAGGACATTCTCCGCGGCGCGGATCGCGCCGCGCCGTGAGGCGCGCACCGAGACCCTCGCATCTCTGGCAAGGTTGTTGCACCATTGGCACGGGTTTGTACCGTGGCGGCGTTCGATTGCGATACAGCCACGCGCTCGAGCGCCGACATTCACGCGTTACAGCCAGACCAGGAGAGGCAACGCATGTGGAAGAAGGACGAAGCCATGCCCGACACACCCCGTGAGGTTGAAGTGCCCCGACGCCCCGAAGCGTCCCGCTCGACTCCCTCCGCTCCGACGGGGCGGGCGGTGATCGGCCCCTCCATCATGATCCACGGCGAGGTCACCGGTGACGAGGACCTCCTGATCCAGGGCAACGTGGACGGCTCCGTGGACCTCGAGGAGCACGCCCTGACCGTGGGCGCCGAGGGCCGCGTGAAGGCGAACATCAAGGCCCGGGTGATCACGGTGGAAGGGGAGGTGGAGGGTGACCTGCGGGCCCGGGACCAGGTGGTCCTGCGCAGCGACGCACGGGTGAAGGGGGACATCACCGCGCCGCGCGTCGTGCTCGAGGACGGCGCCAACTTCCGGGGGCTCGTGGACATGGGGGACGCCAACAAGGCATCCGCCGCGGCCGGCAAGACGTCGCAGCCGTCGGTCTCGAAGCCGAACCCGTCGGGCACGGCGTCTTCAGGAGCCGACACGAAGGCATCGGAGGCCACGCCGACGTCTTCCGCCACCGCCGCGCCCGGAAGGGCCAACAGGTCCGCCAAGGACGACACCTCGTCCGGGCCGGTGAGCAAGGCGATGTCATAGGTGGGCTGGCTGGGCCGGCTCCGGCACACGCCTGCCCACGGCCAACGCCCCGGTGCCGAGGAGTCCGAGAAACCACGCGAGTCGCTGCCTCCACCGCTGGAGCGTGCGGCGCCGGGGGTCGCTGCGCTGTTCGCGGGGCTGAGCGCGGACGGCAGCCACTCGGTCCTGGACCTGGGACCCGCCGCGGAGAACCACCTGGATCTCTACGGCCGGTTCTCTCGCCAGATCCGCGTGGCGGACCTGCTCACCGATCCACCGCAGGGGCCGGACTGGGCGGCAGCGCTCAAGGCGCTGCCGCCGCATCCGCGTCAGCCCTATGACGTCGTGCTGGCGTGGGACCTCCTGGACCGGCTGTGGCCCGAGGAGCGCCCGGCGCTCATCAAGCGGCTCGCCGAGCTCACCGCCCCCGGCGCGCGCCTCTACGTGATCGTCGACACCTCCGGCGAGCCCACCACCCGTCCGCTTCGCTTCACGCTCCTCGACCTGGACCGCATGGTCCAGAGCGTGGTGGGCCCGCCCCAGCCGGCCCACAGCCCCCTCCTGCCCGCCCAGGTGGGCCGGCTCCTCGAGCCCTTCGAGGTGGAGCGTGCCTTCACGCTGCGCGGCGGCCTCCGGGAGTACTTCGCGACGAAGAAGGACGGGTAGGCGGGCCGCGCCGGGTCGGCCGCGGCCCGTCCACCGATGCCGTCCCGGCCGCTACCGGCCCTTCCCCTCGAGCTCGTCCGCGATCCGTCCCGCGTCGTACACCTTCCGCAGCGCCTCCATGATGGCCATGGAGTGCACGGCTACACAGCGGGAGACCTCGTCGGTGAAGATGAAGCGGTTTGGCAACATCTCGATGTTGCCGTCGAAGACGAGCCCCACGACCTCGCCGGCCCGGTTCACCACCGGGCTGCCGGAGTTGCCCCCGATGATGTCGGCGGTGGACACGAAGTCCATGGGCGTCTTCATGTCCACCTCGCTCTCGGCCTTCTTCCAGCTCGCGGTGAGCTGGAAGGGCGGTGCGTCGTCGAAGTCGGCGCTCCTGGCGTACAGCCCGTAGAAGGTCGTCTTGTACGGCGCGATGGTCCCGTTCATGGGAAAGCCTTTGACCACGCCGTCACTGATGCGCAGCGTGAACGTGGCATCCGGGGGGAGCGCCTTGCCGTACGCCGCGTAGATGGCCTCGCCCAGCTTCTCCTGGTTCGCCGAGATGACGGCATCGAGCCGAGCCGCTCTCCTGACGTAGCTGTCGGCCGTCGGCACCAGGTCGCGCACCGCCACGACGAGCGGATCGGTGCACCGGGCGACCTCCTCCGGTCCACCTTCCGTGAACTCCTTCCGTTCGGCGAGGTTCTTGAGATGGCTGGTGCGCACGATCTGGTCGGCGGCGGCTTCCGGCGTGCGGCCCGCCAGGAGCGCCTTCACCAGCGCGTCGTCGGCCCCCAGGTCCTTCTGCGCCGAGGTGAGCCAGGCCGTGAGCTGCAAGCGCTCCATGCCCTCGTCGAGCGGCTGGTCACGGAGCAGGCGGCCGCGCACACGGTCGAGCTGGCTTCCGCGGAATCCCGGCAGCCTCTGATCGTCGGGAAGCGCCGATTGCTGCGCCACCCGAACGAGGTCGATGGCCCAGCGCAGCAGCGTCGAGCCGTTCATGGCGTAGTACCGGGCCTGGGTCGCGAAGGTGGCCAGCTCCAGCTGCGCGTCGGCGATGGCGTCCCAGGTGCCCCCGTACTTCGCCTTCAGCGTCGGATCGGCGTCGATGCGGGCGCGGAACTCCTTCTCGAAGGCCGCCTTGCGGGCCATGATCTTCGGGTCGAGGAGCCCCGACAGGTATCCCTGGATCGCCTTCTGTGAGTTGGTGATCCCCAGGATCGTGGTCTGGTAGCGCCGGGCGTTCTCCGGGCTCTCCGCGGAGAGCTTCCGCAGCATCTCCAGACGCGTGGCGTAGCCGGCCAGGGCGGCGGGGTACGTCACGTCCCGCAGGTACTCCATCTCCGCCAGCGTGAGCAGCCTCCCGGTGGATCCCGGGTTGCCCACCACGAAGACGACCTCGCCGTCCTTCGCTCCCGCCGCGCTCCACGCCAGGTGGTCCTTCGGATGGACGGGCTGGCCGTTCTCGTACGCGCGCAGGAAGCTCACGTCCAGGTCGTAGCGCGGGTACGTGAAGTTGTCGTCGTCTCCGCCGAAGTACGCGGTCTGGAGCTCCGGAGCCATCACCAGCCGCAGGTCGTCGTAGCGTCGGTACGTGTACAGCGAGTACATGCCGCCGTTGTAGAGGGCCACTACCTGACAGCGCATGCCCGTGGCCTTCTCGCACGTCGAGCGCACCTCCCCGACAGCCGAGTCGCGCTGCGCCACCCGCTCGCCCGCGGCCGCAGCCGTCACCTTCCCGCGGATCTGTCCGGTGACGTCCTGGATGGAGACCAGTTGGTCCGCGTACATCCCCGGGCACTTCACCTCCTCCCCGGGGGTCTGCGCCGAGAAGCCCGTGCTCAGGTAGTTGGTGTCGGGTGGCGACACCCGGGCGATGCACGAGCGCGAGCAGTGGTGATTGGTCATGATGAGCCCGTCGGCGGACACGAAGGAGGCCGAGCATCCCGGCAGGCGCACCGCCGACAGCCGAAGGTGGTCCAGCCACGCCTGCGTGGGCCGGAAGCCGTAGCGCGCCTGCCAGTAATCGAGAGGCGGCGCGTCGAAGGTCCACATGGTGCCGAACTCGGGCACATATCCCGCGGGGATGGCCGTGGCCTGCTGCTGAGCCGCCACCGGCCCTGCGAGGCCGTTCAGGGCCGCCGAGGTGGCCAGGGTGAGGGCCAGCGCGAAGGCGGGCCGAGAAGGCATGTGTCTCATGGGAGCGCTCCCTGCCGAAGCCGTGGATCGAGACGCGCGCAGGAGTCCGCACGAGGTGCGAAAGGCGCACAGCGCCGGCGGCGTCGACGGGCTTCACGGCGGGGCTGGACGCCGCGGGGAGGGAGCTCCTGAAGAAAGCCGGACGCGGGCGCGCCGAACCTCCCGGGCGCCTACCAACCCCGAAAGCTCACCGCCCCCGAATGGGGCGACAAGGGGTGGGAGCGTCCCCCCTCGTTCCGGCGGGGCGGGGGCGCCCCCCTGACGGCGGAACAGTCAGTGCTTCGTGACGACCACGATGGCGCCGACCGTCATGTTGGTGCCGTATTTCGTGGTGGCGTCTCGGGCGCTCAAGAAGCTCACTTCCTGGACGTCGGTGAGCGGCATGTTCCTGAGGACGTCGACGCCCCCGCTCTGCCGGACGCCGTCCACGATGACCCCGATGGCGGCCTGCTGCCCCCGGAGGTCGACGCCGCCACGCACCACCAGCCACTGGGGCCGCAGCTGCTGCACGGCGCTGTAGAGGTCGCTGGCGCCGGTGTGCGCCAGCTCGGACGCGGTGAGGCGATTGGCCGACGGCTTCGGTGCGCCGGCGCCCGCTCCAGAGGCACCCGAGCCCCCACACGACGCCAAGGCGGCGCACAGCAGGAGCGCCAGTGCGCCGAATTCTCTCGAGGCAAAGCGCTTCACGAGGCACCTCCGGTCTGAAGGGGGCGCTCCCATCCGGCGCCCCGTGCACAATGCCACACGGGCGGGGCAGGCGCCACCGTCACGAGCACCACCCACGCGTCTTCCGGAGCATACTCGACACGGAACCCTCCGCGGCCCCAAGTTGCCGGATCCACGCATGTCGGGGATCCACACCGTCCAATCCAAGGAGGTCGAGATGAAGCTCTCCGTGAAGGGCATTGCGCTGACGCTCGCCATCATGTGGGCAGCCTGCATCTTCCTCGTCGGCATCGGGAACCTGATCTGGGCCGGATACGGCGTGGCGTTCCTCGACATGGCGCGCTCCATCTATCCCGGCTACGCGGCCATGTCCGGCTTCGTCGGCGTGATCGTGGGAACGTGCTACGGCTTCGTGGACGGCCTGGTGGGCGGCGCCGTCTTCGCCTGGCTCTACAATGCCCTCAAGGGCGATGGGGCGGCCGCCACGAACGCCTGATCCGGAGGCGCCCGCTCCGGGCGCGAATCCAAGCCCAGAACCACACGGATAGCGGACATTGATGACACGCCGGCGGGAGAGCGTGGCGGAGTTCACGCTCAAGGCGGTGGTGGCCGGCGCCGTGCTCGGCGTCGTCTTCGGCGCGGCCAACGCCTACATCGGACTCAAGGTGGGCATGACCATCACCGCCTCCATCCCCGCGGCGGTGATGACGGTGGTGGCGTTCCGGACGCTGCGGCTGCGCTCCACGATCCTCGAGGCCAACATCTCGCAGACCATCGGGTCGGCCTCCACGGCGTTGGCCACCGGGGCGATCTTCACGCTGCCCGCGCTATTCCTGTGGGGGATCGTACCGCCGTACATGCAGATCACCGCCCTCACCTTCCTGGGAGGCGTCCTGGGGATATCGGCGATGATCCCCCTCAGGCGCATCCTCATCGTGGATGCGCACGAGGAGCTCCCCTACCCCGAGGGCACTGCGTGCGCCGAGGTGCTGCACGCCACCGAGAGCGAGGCGAAGCACGGCGCCTGGATCTTCTGGGGGATGGCCTTGGGCGGAGCGGTCAAGCTCGGGCTCTCCGCTCTCTTCCTCATTCCCTCCACCGTCGCCGCCGCGGTGCCCCTCCTGCCCAAGGCCGAGATCGCCCTCGAGTTGGCCCCGGCCCTGTTCGCGGTGGGCTACATCCTGGGATATCGGCAGTCCGGCGTATTGGTTGCGGGCTCCATCGTGTCGGCGTTGGCCCTCACGCCCCTCATCGCCATCGTGGGCGCGCACCTGGGCACGCCGCTGGCGCCGGAGCACACCAAGCTCGTGGCGGACATGACCGCCACCGAGATCTGGAGCAAGTACGTGCGCTACATCGGCGCCGGCGCCGTGGCCGTCGCCGGGATCCTCACCGTGCTCCGGGGGATGCCCACCATGTGGGGCGCTCTCTCCGCGGTCTTCAAGGGAATCTCGGGCTCGCGCCCCGGCGCGGCCGCCACCGAGGTGGAGGAGACCGACCGCGACATGCCCCCCATCGTCATCGTGGTGGGCGTGGCCTTCGTCATCGCCGCCGCCGCGCTGATTCCGGGGATCTTCGGCGGCGCGCTCACACCGGTGCAGCGCGCCATCTGCGCCGCGGGGGTGGGGCTCTTCGGGCTCCTCTTCGTCGCGGTGGCGGCGCGCATCGTGGGCATCGTCGGCGTGTCGTCCCAGCCCACCTCCGGCATCACCCTGGTGACGCTCCTGGCCGTGGCCACGGTGTTCGCCTACGAGGGGTGGACCGGCCCCGGCGCCATGGCAGCGGTGCTCACGGTGGGCACCGTGGTGGCCATCGCCGCCTCCAAGGCCGGCGACATCAGCCAGGACCTCAAGACCGGCTGGCTGGTGGGCGCCACCCCCGCGAAGCAGCAGCTCGGCCAGTACATCGGCGCGGCCATCGCGTGCTGGGCGGTGGCGGCGGTGATCCTCCTGCTGGGCAAGACCTATACGTTCGGCTCGCCGGAGGTGCCCGCTCCGCAGGCCACGCTCATGAAGACCATCATCGAGGGCGTCCTGGCGGGCAACCTGCCGTGGCCGCTGGTGGGCACCGGCGCCGGCGTGGTCATCTCCGCCATGCTCTGCGGCGTGAGCGGGCTGGCCTTCGCCATCGGCGTCTACCTGCCGCTCTCCTCCATGCTGGCCATCTACGTGGGCGGGTGCGTCCGGCTGCTGGTGGAGAAGCGGCGCACGACTCCCGCCGGCGAGGCGAAGAGCGATCCGGGGATCCTGGCGGCGTCGGGCCTCGTCGCCGGCGAGGGGCTGGCCGGGGTGTTCATCGCGTTCCTGGCCTTCGAGCAGTGGATCCCCAAGGAGAAGCCGCCGCTGGTCGGCGGTGTCACCGGCGAGGTCCTCACCCTCGCGGCGGGGGTGGCGCTGTGCGCGTTCCTGTACGTGGCGGGACGGAAGGGGGACGAGGCGGCCTGAGGTTGCCGCGGGCGCCCGTGTGCCAATCGATGACGGACGAGAGAGGGCAGCAGGCAGGGCCGACGCGGCAACCCCCGGGCGCCATGGCGCACCCGGACCCGTAAGGACCGACGGCTACCTGCGAGCGTCAGACCGACGTTCACGAAGCGCTCGAAATCACCGACGTTCGATGTGGCAAGCTCGGTGCCCACCGGCACGTGCCTGTGGGCGATCCTCCGTGTGGTGGCCTCGTCCGCTTCGCCCAGGGGCCCGCACAGAAGCTCACCCCAGGTGAGGCGGACACGGCCACGGGCCTGCGATCACGGAGTCAGCCGTGGAGCATCTCCGACTCCTCCGAGCCCGGGACGAGCGCGCGGATCAGAAAGCTGGTGTCGAGGTGCACCGTGTTGGTGAAGGACTTCCGGAAGGAGCTGAGGGAGAAGCTGGGAGCGAAGCCGCCGGGTGGAGGGCAGTGAGCGGCATGGTGCTCCCAACGCGGGGGACTCCCCTTTTTCAGCACCCTGTTAACGTCGCACGCACCCGGCCCGTCTTCTAACCATGTCTACCCCACCTCGCTACCACCGACCGCGGCTCTACCTGGCGGTCGCCGCCCTCTGCGCCGTCGCCGCTCCGCCTTCAGCCCTCCGCGCCCAGTCCGCCGGCACCTACAAGGTCACCGTCCGGGACGAGACCTGGCACGACGCCAAGCGCAATCGAGACGTGCCCGTGCGCCTCTACCTGCCGCAGGATGCTCCTCCCGCTCCGGTGGTGCTCCTCTCCCACGGCCTCGGCGGCACGCGCGAGGGGATGGCCTACCTGGGCAGCTACTGGTCGGCGGCGGGCTACCTGGTGGTGGCGCTCCAGCACCACGGGAGCGACGACGCGGTCTGGAAGAACGTGCGGCCGCTCCAGCGCATGCGCGCCATGCGGCAGGCGGCCAACGGGCGGAACCTCATGCTGCGCGCCGGCGACGTCTCCTTCGCGTTGGACCACCTGCACGCCGTCACCGAGGACGGCATGGGCCTCGGCATCCGGCTGGACCTCGACCGGGTGGCCGTGGCGGGCCACTCCTTCGGTGCGCACACCGCGCTGGCCGTCGCCGGCCAGAGCTTCCCGAAGGTGCCGGGCGCGAGGCTCCTCGGCGGCGATCAGGCTCCCTTCCGCGACCCGAGGATCATGGCGGCCATCGCCATGAGCCCCCAGGGGCGCCCCGGCGACGACCAGGAGGCCGTCTGGGGCGGAATCCGCATCCCCGTGATGTCGCTCACCGGCACCGCCGACGCCGACCCCATCGGCCGGGGGGTGAAGCCGTCGGATCGGCTCATTCCGTTCCAGTCCATCCACGGGGTGGACGAGGTGCTGGTAGTCTTCGACCATGGCGACCACATGCTCTTCAGCGGCCGCAGCCAGCCGGGGCGCAACACGGCCCGCGACGCGCGCTATCATGCGGACATCCAGCGTGTGACGCTGGCGTTTCTGGATGCGTACCTCCGCGGTGACACGGCCCAACGGGACTGGCTGATGAACGGAGGGGCCGCCACGGCCTTGAAGGGGGACGCCAAAGTGGAGGTGAAGCCTACGGCACGTCCATCCGTCTGAGCCGCCGCGTCGACAGAAACGCGAAGAGCGCGCACACCGCCACCGCGACCACCACCGCCGCGCCGAGCCCCACGTTGGGCTGCGCCACGAAGCGCCTCGGGTCCAGGCCGTGCATGAGGGCGATGGAGTAGTAGCGGATGCTCAGGAAGCGGATCCCCGACACGTAGCCCGAGAAGAACCCCTCCCAGAGCACGATGTAGAGCAGGCCGGCAGCCATGGCATGCCGGGTGACGAGACCCAGCCAGACGAACACCGACGCGTACATGAGCAGCCCGGCCAGCGCCCCCACCGTCACCGCCCAGGTCGCCAGCACGTCGTGGTTGAACGCGAGCCAGCTCGTGACGAGGGCGCTCATGAGGATGAACGGCAAGGCCACCGTCACCGAGGCGGCCAGCTTGGGCAGCACGATCTGCCACCGGGGGATGGGCGCGAGGGTCAGGTTGGCCAGGGTGCGGTCCTCCACCTCGTTGCCGAACGCCACGCTGGCGATGGCGACGATGATGAGGGGCGAGATGGTACCCACGAGCATGGTGCCGAGGACGATGGTCTCGAACTCCTCGATGAACGGGGTGGTGGAGTCCCGCACCACCACTGCCGTGAACACCACCGGCAGCGCCGCCAGCACGGTCATGATGACGAGGCGCCAGCGGCCCGTGAGCTGGCGGAGCGTCAGAGAGTAGACGGCGCCCATCGTCAGCCCTCCACCAGGTAGCCGAACACGCTCTCGAGGGAGTCGTCCAGGGGCTCGACGCGCCGCAGGCTGATGCTCGCCTCCTTGGCGAGGCGGGGCAGCTCGACCTGCAGCTCGCGTACCTTGCGGCTCAGCACGATGAGCGCGCCGTCGGGATCCACGTTCACCGCGTCCACCGAGTCCAGGCGCACGACGGCGGCCGCGAGCTCCCGCGGCCGGTCCGCCATCACGCGCACGTGGTAGGGACGCTTGTCCAACGCGGCCCGGATGGCCCGGAAGCCTCCCGACGCCGCCAGCTTCCCGTTGACGATGAGGAGCACGGTCTGGGCGATCCGCTCCACCTCCTCGAGGATGTGCGACGACAGCACGATGGTCCGGCCCTCGGCGGCGAGCCGCTTCAGGAGAGCCTGGAAGTGGACGCGCTGGCGCGGATCGGCCCCGTTGAGGGGCTCGTCGAGGATGAGCACCTCGGGGTCGTGGACCAGCGTCCCCGCCAGGCGCATCCGCTGGCGCATCCCGCGGGAGTATGTGCCCATGGGCAGCTCCGCCGCCTCCGCGAGGTCCACCAGCCCGATGGCCTTCTCGGTGGCCGCCTCCGGGTTCTCGACACCCCGCAGGCGCGCCATCATGCGCACGAAGTCCCGACCCTTGAGGAAGGGATACACGGCCTCGTGCTCGGACATGACGCCGACGCGCCGGTACAGCGGCGGATTGTCCCGCACGGGCTCGCCGAACATGGTCACCGTGCCGTCGGAGACTTCGGCGAGGCCGGTCATCATGCGCAGCAGCGTGGTCTTGCCCGCCCCGTTGGGACCCAGGAGGCCCGTGATGCCGGGGCCGATGTCGAAGGTCACGTCGCTGACGGCCACCACGCTTCCGAACCAACGCGACACGTGCTCGACGCGGATGACCGCGGAGGCCGCGGCGTTCGCGGAGAGCGCTGAGGGTACGACGCCCGCCGCAGGCGTTCCCACGGCCGGAGCCGCCGAACCGTTCGTGCTCACGAGATCGGCCTCCGGTACCGGCCCCACAGAACGCTCCCGGGAACGATCACCCAGAGGAAGTACCAGGCCACGCGGACCCACGCCGGCAGCTCCCTGGCGGGAGCGCCCCGGGTGATGCCGCTGACGTCGTTGAAGATCAGGTCGTTCACGTGAACGGGGATGTTGCTGAGGTTGAACATCGAGATCCACCGGCCGGCCGTCCCGCCGATCTCCGATGCCAGCCCGGTGGTGAACGGCGTAGTGATGACGAAGAGCCCCACCAGGAAGACCGAGGCGTACGCGCGGCGGGTGGTGAACGCCGCCACGAGCATGCCGAGGGTGGTGGTGTACACGGCCAGCGCCGCTCCCGACGCCAGGATCCGGGGGATGTCCAGCCAGTTCGCTGCCAGGTAGCCGACGGGATCCGGGTTGCCCATGACCCGTCCCACCAGCAGCACGAACTGCGGAAGCCAGGCCACCGCGAGGGAGACCGCCAGGAAGGCGAGCCAGCGCGCCGCGATGTAGTCCGACCCGGTGATGGGCCGAACCAGGTACAGGTCGATGACGCCGTCCCTCCGGTCGGGGCAGAGCAGCTCCGGCGCCACGACGGCGGAGAAGACGAAGAAGAAGATGGACGCGATGCCGTAGAAGTCCGAGTGGGACGGCATGTGCGCCGCGGCGTCGGGGCCGCCCATCCGGAGCAGCGCGCCCGTGACGAGGGCCATGATGAACGCGATGGACACCAGCAGCACGATGAACGTCCAGGGAAGCACCTTCGCGCGTATGCCCCGGCCCAGGCCCAGGGCCGTGCGCACCCCGTCCTTGAACACAGCCATGCGAGCGCGCGCCCGCCCTTCCCGGGGTCCGTCATAGCTCCGGTAGCCGATGTCGAAGACGGTGCCCGACCCCGCGCCCGTCATGGCCTCTGCGGCCACCGCGCGTCCTCGCTCGTCCGCGGACGCCGCGCTCACGGCTCCACCTCCTCGCCCTCGTGCATGAACAGCTCCGCCAGGGCCCGGCGTCTGGGCGCCATCCGCCGCAGGGGCGCCTTCGCGGCCACCACCGCGTCACGCACCAGGTCGTAGACCGACTCGTCGGCGCCGTCCACGTGCAGTCCGCTGCGCTCCACCCGGACGGTCACGCCCCGGGCCTCGAGCTCCGCCACCACCGCCTCGCGGCCGGAGTCCACCTCGATGAACACGCTCTCCGTCTCCGCGGTGAATCCGCTCACCTCTCCAGACTGCACCAGCCGTCCGCTCTGCAGCACCAGGATGCGATCGCACGTACGCTCCACGTCGGCCATGAGGTGGGATGACAGCAGGATGCTGATGCCGAACTCCCGGTGGGTCTTCCGTACCAGTTCGAGCATGTCCTCCCGGCCGGCTGGATCCAGCCCGGCGGTGGGCTCGTCGAGGAACACCATGCGCGGGTCGTGCACCAGCGCCTGCGCCAGCTTCACCCGCTGCTTCATGCCGGTGGAGTATCCGGCGATGGGGCGGTAGCGCTCCTCGAAGAGACCCGCGTGCCGCAGGGTGTCCGCGGCACGGGTACGCGCCCGGGACGGCGGCAGTCCGCTCGCCTCCGCCAGGTGCGTGAGGAGCTCCGCAGCGGACACATTGCGTGGCAGACACTCGTGCTCGGGCATGTACCCGAGGCGTTCCCGGACCATGACGTTCCGGCTGGCGTCCTTCCCCAGGACCATGGCTCTGCCGGACGTGGGCTGGAGCAGTCCCAGGAAGATCTTGATGGCCGTGCTCTTCCCGGCGCCGTTCTCGCCCAGGATGCCCGTAATCCCGTCGAAGATCCCGAACGACACGCCGTCCAGGGCGACGACGGCGCCGTAATGCTTCGTCAGGTTCTCGGCGGCTACCAGAGGATCCACTGCCTCACCCTCCGCGTCGGCGACAAGGGGATATCACGAGCGCCTCCTGCACGCCTCTTCGTATCCGAGGCTGCAGGCGCGGTAGAAGAACCTCGACGCCCGGCCGAGGTTGCGTTCCACACCGGTGGCGTTGGCGTACATGTTGCCGAGGCGGAAGCAGCTCTCGGGGACGGGCGCCGATCCGCCGTCGCGCGTGAGCGTGCCGTAGCACGCTTTCTCGTACAGCTCTGCGGCACGGCTGTTGTCCTGAGCCACACCCGTGCCGCTCTCCAGCAGGCCGGCCAGGTCGAAGCACCCCACCATGTCGGTCTGACACGCCTTCTCGAAGAGCGTGGCGGCCCGGCCGGGATCGGTGTCGACGCCCGAGCCCGCGACGTACGCCTCGCCGAGGTGGGCGCATCCCACCTGGTATCCCGAGTCGCAGGCCTGGCGGTACAGAGCCGCGGCGCGAACCGGATCCGACGTCACCCCGGTTCCGTCCCGGTACAGGAGGCCCAGGCGGTCACACCCCTCCATGCCGTCGCCGTCGCAGGCCCTCCGGAAGAGGCCGACGGCGCGGGGAATGTCCTGCCGGGGGCCCTCGGGCTTCACGGAATCCGCGCCCGCCACCACGCTGTCCTTCTCCAGATACATGTCGCCCAGCTCGACGCACCCATGCGTGGTCCCCAGGTCGCATGCCCGGTTCAGGAGGCTCACCGCCACCATGGAGTCCAGCGGCACGCCGTGGGCCTTCCCGCGGCTGTCGATGTGCAGCTCGGCGAGACGGAGACATCCGTCGCCCACGTCACCGTCGCACGCCTGCTGGTAGAGCGCGCCGGCGCGGCGCCAGTCACGAAGCACCTGGTCGCCGTGGGACACCTGCTGGCCCAGCGTGTCGCAGGCCGCCGCCGACCCGCCGGAGCATGACGCGGCCAACCGCCGAGCCTCCCGGGCGCCGGGGTTGCAGGCGGACAGGCCGGTTGCCACGGCGACCATCGAGATCACGCCCGGTCGTCTGCCCAGCGGCTTTCGTTCCATCGCTTTCATTCGGTGCTCGGTGATCGCGTCGGGGAGGCGGGGACATGCGCCAGGGAGGGATGTAGCCGATCAGCAGCCGAAGCGCCACCACCGGCCATGGGCCACCCTACGAGGGTCGAGGCACTCAGGATTCGACACCGGACCCCGGAGTCGGGGAGAGCGCCCTACACCGCCCCCGAGAAGATGTCCATCTGCGGCGGCTGCAGCGGCAGCCCCACCGCCCGCAGCACCGCGTCCACCCATCCTTCGCGGTCGGCGGGATCGAGCCTGTGGCACGCGATCCCCAGCGCATCGAGGAGCTCGTCGATGACCCGGTCCACCTCCCCCTGGAACGTGGCGCTGGTGTCCCGGGTGCCGTCGAAGGAGGGTTCCGCGACGATGGGCACCTTGAAGAGGCCGTCGTAGCTGCCCATCCACGTGCGTATCAGCTCCTCGTACTCGGGACGGCGCCCCACCTGGTGGACCAGGTAGGCATAGTTGTCCAGCACGGAGCGGTCGCACACCACCACCTGGTAGCGCGACGCCGCCGCGATCTCCTCGGCCACCTGGGTGTGGAGGATCCACGCCTGAGCTTCCAGGGTGGTGTCCCGGTTGATGGGAAGCGGGCACGAGCGCGCCACCTCCTTCACCAGGTCCACCGACATGTCCAGGCGCTTGAGGCGCGCCGCCACGTCGAAGCAGAGCGTGGTCTTGCCCACGCCGTGGCTGCCCAGGAAGGCGATCTTCACAAGAGGGATCCTCTCCGCGAGTGCGAACGACCGGGAATGATACGGGTGGAGGGCCGCGGCCGCCCCCTCCCGTCGACGACGCAGACGCTCGCCTGCCGTCCTTCGGGGGGCCGTCGGGCGGCGCTTTCCCCGTCCTCCTCCTATCCGCCTTGTCCGGTCTTCTCCAGGATCGCGAGGTAGCTGGGACCTTCCTCGGTTACGTGTCTCGTGAGGTGCCAACCGCTGTCCCTGATCAGGACCCTGAGCTCGTCGACGGAGACGAAGAGGTAGTCGAACCAGGGCGTGCGGTAGGTCTTGTAGCGCACGCGCATCCGGATCTGGCCGCTCATGCGCCCACGCTCCCGATTCCGTGCGTGGTAGGCCAGATGCAGCGGATCCCGCGTCTGGTACGGGTCCATCCCGTTCGCGATGATGCGGCCATCCGGTCCCGTGACGTCCCACATCCGCCGCAGGAGGCGGCGCATGCGCTGCTCGCCTCCGAACAGGCCGAAGTTGTGCCCCATCATCACGATGCTGTCGAAGCGGCCCAGCCGGCGATTGATGCTCGTGACCGAGAGCACGCGAGCATCCCGGACCGCGCGGCACCGGCATACCTCGATGGCCAGAGGGGACGTGTCGATGGCGACGACTTCATGACCCCGGCGTTGCAGCTCCAGGCTGAATCGGCCGGCGCCGCTGCCCGCGTCGAGGACCCGGCCACGGGCCGCGGCCAGGGCCGCTTGGTCCAGGTCTCCCCACGCCGGGGGCTCGCTGAAGTACTCTCCCGCCCCGGCGGAGAGGGCTATGAAGCCGTCGTCCCGCTCGACGATCTCTACGGCCCCGTGATCGCCCTCCAGGTAGTCGAGGAGCACGTGGCCGAACGCATCCTGCTGGTCGCTCAGCGGCATGCGGGCTTCACCTCCTTGTGCCGGGTTCTCTCGCCCCGGGTCCGGTCGTGTGCTCGGGGCAGCCACCGTCCCACGTGGTGCCGGTAAGCCTCGAAGGCCGCTCCGAACGTCCGCCTCAGCGTCGGCTCCTCGTAGGCTCTGACGAAGACATGCGCCAGCGCGAAGAACAGCACGCCATACCCGGCCAACGCCACCGACCCATAGTACAGGGCCGCGCCCATGAGGGCAGCCACGGCACCGAGATACATCGGATTGCGCACCCACCGATACGGCCCCGAGACCACCAGCCGACGAGGAGGGTCGAACGGCGCCGGAGTCCCCCGCCCGACCAGCCAGAACGTCAGGACGCACCACACTGCCAGTGCGGCGCCCCCCATCGCGATCGTGCCTCCCGCCCACTGTGCGACTCCCATGCCCGCCGGGCGGGTGATCCCCGACCACTCCAGCACCCGAGCGGGAAGCAGCACGAGAAGCAGCGCCACGAACAGCGATCCGTACGTCAGGCTCCGGAGCAGAACGAACACCGCTTTCACACGCCCCCCGGAAGAAGCCACCGGTGCCACCCCGCGTCTCCCGCCCATGCCTCTCACGAAAGCACCCGGGCTGGGCCACCGCAACTTGCGCCGGACCCGCGATGGTGCTTTCTTCCTGAGCGTTCACTCAGTTAACGGGCTGCTGTGGGAGTGCGCTATGGCACGGCTGACTCACGAGCGCCGGCATCAACAGATCCTCGACACGGCCATCGATGTCTTCGCGGACTTCGGCTTTCGCGGGACCACGACGAAGCAGATCGCCAAGGCCGCGGGCGTGAGCGAGGCGACGATCTTCCTGCACTTCCCGTCCAAGGAGGCGCTCTACCAGGCGATCCTCGAGGAGGTCACCCAGAGCCAGGAGCCGTTGCGAGGGCTCCTCGACGCCGACGGCGACGCGCCCCTGGCCGATCTCCTGGCGCGCCTCGCGCAGGCATTCCAGCGGCGGCAACGCAAGGACTCGGCCCTGGTACGCCTCGCGCTGTTCAGCGCCCTCGAGCGGCACACGCTGGGACGCCGGCTGGTCGACCAGCACCTGGCCGGTCCGGTGCAGGGTCTCACACGGCTCATCCAGCGGGCCCAGGAGCGCGGCGAGGTCCGCGCCGACCTCGATCCGAAGATGGCGGCGCGCGCCCTCGACTCGATGCTCGTCCACCAGGTTCTCCTGCAGGAGGTCCTGGGCGAGAAACACGTCTCCTCCGGGGACATGCAGTCCTACGTCGATATCTACCTGCGGGGCATAGCGCCCCGCGATGCGCAGGAGGAATGATGGCTCGCTTGGCGCTCACGTTGGCTTGCGCCGCGCTCGTCACGACCCTTCCGACCCCGGGCGTCGCCCAGAGCCCCACGACGCTCGTCAGGCTCTCCGTCGAGGATGCGGTGTCGCTGGCGCTCGAGCACAACGATCAGATCCACCTTGCGTCCGCGAGCGTGGATCAGGCCAGGGGAGCGCTCATCGCGGCGGAAGCCGACGCGCTGCCCAAGCTCGACTTCTCGTACAACTACGCGCGGAACATCCAGCGCCCGGTGATCTTCTTCAACCAGGGCGGCCAGATCCAGCAGATCTCCATCGGATCCGCGAACGACAACACCTTCGGCCTCACGCTGAAGCAGACCCTCTTCGATGCCGGGCTCGCGTTCACGACGCGCGGAGCCAGGCTCTCCCGCGAGTACGCGGCCTACAACCTGGCCGCCGCCAAGGATCAGGTCGCCCTGGCGACCAAGGTCGCCTACTACCAGGTCCTGCTGGACGCCGCCATCGTCGAGGTACAACAGCAGGCCCTCGATCAGGCGCAACGCCGCCTCGACGTGGTGCGACAGCAAACGGTGGCCGGGCTGGCGTCGGAGTACGATTCCCTCACGGCCGTGGTCGCGGTGCAGAACCAGCGCCCGCCGCTCATCCAGGCCCAGAGCGCCCTCAAGCAGGATCGGGACCAGCTCAAGCGGACCCTCGGCATCGAGCTGAGCCAGGATCTCGCGCTCACCGATTCCCTCTCGTTCCAGCCCTTCCAGCGGCCCGACTCCGCCACGGTTGCAAAGACGATCGCCACTCGTCCCGATGTCGTGGCCCAGGAGCGCATGGTCCAGCTCCGGGACGCCGCGGCGGGCGTGGAGCGCACCAAGGGATGGCCGACGCTGTCCCTCAACATCGCGCTTCAGCGTCACGCCTCGTCGCAGAACCTGATCCCCGGAGACGCCAACTTCTCCCAGAGCCTCCAGGCGGGGTTCTCCCTCGCATGGTCACTGTTCGACGGCCGGGGCTCGCATGGGCGCCTGCTCCAGGACCGCGCCCAGGTCGAGGCCGAGCAGGCGCGGCTCACCGCCGCGCGCCAAGACGCGCACCTCCAGGTCCAGCAGGCGGCCGACGCCCTTGACGCGGCGCAGGCGCAGGTCCAGGCGGCGCGGGGCACGGTCTCCGTCGCCGAGCACGCCCTCGACATCGCCCAGACACGCTTCCGGAACGGCCTCGCCACGCAGGTCGAGCTCGGCGCCGCCGAGCTGGCGGCGACGCAGGCCCGCACCAACTACGCCCAGGCCCTCTTTCAGTTCAACGTCGCGCGTGCCCAGTGGAGCGCCGCGCTGGGGACATACTGATATGCGTGTACGCCGCTGTCCGACCGTTTCGCTGCTGGCTCTCGTCGCCTCCCTCGCCGTCCCCCACACGGCGGGGGCGCAGACGCCCGCCAACAACGCACCGCTCTCCGTCTCCCTTCCGCCGTCCTTTCACGTGACCGTGGGGTTCGCCCACGCCGGCTGGAGCGACGCGGCCCTCTCCGGCGCCAACGGCATCTCCGTCACGGTCTCACGCCGTTTCGCGGGCCCGGTCCAGGTGGCCTTCGACTTCGCGAGCCTGTCGGGCAACACGCTCGCCGGCTCGGGAGTGGAGGCGGCGCGTCACTATCTGGTGAACGCCGTCGTCGCGGTGGCGCCCCGGCTCACCGCGCGCGGCCACCTCGTCCAACCCGAACTGGGTGTAGGAATCGGAGCCCTGGCGAGCGCCCCGGCGGCGGACTCGCTGACCACGCGCTCGCAGAACACGTGGGAGCTCGTCGCCGGAGTGGACGTCGGCGTGGCCGGCCCCTTCACCCTCGGCCTGGCCTACCGCCACGTATCCGTACGCCTCCAGGACGTCGCCACGCCGGGGCCGACAATCCCGAGCAAGTCGGTGAGCGCGAACGTCCTCGAGGCGCGGGTCGGTGTGAGGTTCTGAGGTCGGAGGGTACGAGCGGTCGCGGCATTGGGAAGGCCGCGAGCGACGCCGCGGCCGCTCCGTTACCGCACCCTACCGTTCGCCGCCGCCCACCGGCGCCCGCGCGCGCCCGAAGATCCTCCGCGCGAGACCCGGCACCGCATCCATGTACGTGTAGACCACCGGCACCACCACCAGCGTCAGGAGCGTGGAGCTGAAGATCCCGCCGATGACCACCACGGCCAGGGGCGCGCGCATCTGGCTTCCGGACATGAGCTGCGTCGCCACGGGGATGGCGCCGAACGTGATGGCGGCCGAGGTCATGAGGATGGGCCGCAGCCGGCGGGGGCACGCCTCCTTCAACGCGTCGTAGATCCCCAGACCCGCCTCCCGGCGTTTGTTGGTCAGGTCGATGAGCAGGATGGAGTTCTTCATCACGATGCCCATCAGCAGGATCATCCCGATCATGCCGATGATCCCGAGACGCGTCCCCGTGATCAGCATCAGGCCGAACGCGCCGCTTATGGCCAGGGGCAGCGCGAACATCAGGGTGAACGGGTGGAGGAAGTGCTCGAACTGCACCGCCAGCACGATGTAGATGATGATGATCGACAGCTCGATGGCGAAGATCAGGCTCTGGAACGACTCCTCGAACATCTGGGACTGCCCCGTCACCGCGACCTTGATCCCCGGCGGGGCGATGTGCTGTGCGGCGGTCAACGCCTCGCTGAGCCCCGTGCCCAGCGGCAGCGAGGGGTCGAGGTCGGCGAAGATCGTGGTCGCCCGCTCCTGGTCCAGCCGCGGGATGGCGGTCACGCCGGTTCCCTCGCTCACCTTCACGACGTTCGCGAGGCTCACGATGGACCCGGTCGCCGAGCGCGTGGACAGCTGGTCGAGGTCGCTCGGCGTCGCGCGCTGGCTGCGCAGCGCCCGTACCCGCACGTCGTACCTCTGCCCGTTGCTCTTGAAGTTGGAGACCTTGAGCCCGCCCACCATCGCGTTCACCGTCTGCGACACGTCGAGGGCGCTCACCCCCAGCGCCGCCGCCACGTCACGGTTCACCGCGACGTTCACCTCCGGCTGCTGGAGCTGGAGGTCGTAGTCCACGTCCACCAGCCCGGGGATCCGCTTCAGCGAATCCACCACGGCCTGCCCCGTCTGCGCGAGCTGCTGGAGGTCGCCTCCCTTCAGCACGAGCTGGATCGGGGTGTTCCGCATGCCCCCGCCCACCCCGCTGGAGCGCTCGACGTACGCCTGGATGCCGGGGATGGTGTTCAGCTTCTGCCGGTACTCGGTCATGATCTCGTCCTGCGTACGCTTGCGCTGCGAGGCGTCCACGAGCGTCACGACCATCTGGCCGTCGTTCACCCCCGCTGTCCCGCCCAGGCCGATGGTCGAGAACACCCCGGTCACCGCCGAGTCGCTCATCATCATGTGCTCGGCCTGCCGCAGATACCGGTTCGTGTAATCGAGGGACGAGCCGATGGGCGCCTTGATCCGGACCGTGAACTCGCCCTGGTCGACGTTCGAGAGGAACTCCCGCGGGATGAACATCCCCATGACCAGGGCCGCGGCGAAGGTGGCCAGGGCCGCGAAGACGATGACGAGGCGGTGGTCCAGCGCATAGTCCAGAAGCCACCGGTACCCCGCGTCGATGCTGTCCAGGGCGACGTCCAGAGCGCGGTGGACGCGGCCGCGCTTGGTGCTGAGCCGGAGGATCCGGGCGCTCAGCATCGGCGTGAGCGTCAGGGCCACGAACAGCGAGAAGAGCACGGCGATGGCCACCGTGACGCCGAACTGGAAGAGGAAGCGCCCTACGAGCCCCTGGGTGATGGCCACCGGGATGAACACCGCCACGATGGAGAGCGTCGCGGCCAGGGCCGCGAAGAAGATCTCCGACGTGCCGAAGCTCGCGGCGTCCGGAGACGGGCGACCCTGCTCGATGTAGTGGAAGATGTTCTCCAGGACGACGATGGCGTCGTCCACCACGATCCCCACGCATAAGGAGAGCGAGAGCATCGTGATGTTGTTGATGGTGAAGCCCAGCACGCGCATCATCCCGAACGTCGCTACGAGCGAGGTGGGGATCGTCGCCGCGATCACCAGCGTCGAGCGCCAGCTCCTGAGGAAGATGAACACGACCAGCACGGCCAGGAGCGCGCCCAGGATCAACTCGTCCCGCGCCCCGACGATGGAGTTCCGGATCATGTTGGACTGGTCCGACGCCACCTTGACGTGCATGCCGGGGGGCAGGTCGGCCTGGATGTTGGCCAGCTGCCCCTTCACCAGGTCCGCCACCGCCACGGTATTGGCGCCCGGTCGGGGCGCGACACCGAGTCCCACCGAAGGCACGCCGTCGAACCGTGCGAGCCCGCGTCGGGGCTCCAGGCCGTCCTCCGCGTATCCGACGTCCCGGAGCCGGATGGCCCGGCCGTCCTGGTACGCGATCACCATGTCGTCGAACTGGTCCGGCGTGTCGAGTTGGCCGTGCACGTTCACGCGGAACTCGTTTCCCGGTGACTCGAGGATGCCGGCGGGCAACTCGACGTTCTTCGACTGGATGGCGTGGATGACGTCCGTGGCCGTCAGGGAGCGCGTGCGCAGCTTCGCGCGGTCGAGCCAGATCCGCATCTCCCGGGCGCGGTAGCCCGCGAGCTGCACGTTTCCCACGCCCTCCAGCGTCTGCAGCCGCGGCTTCAGGACCTCGTTCGCGAAGACGCTCATCGTCTTCACGTCGAGCCCGGTGAGGGCGACCCATACCACCGGCTGCGCGTTGATGTCGAGCTTCTGGACCAGAGGATCCTCCGCCTCGGTGGGGAGGTTCGCCCTGGCGAGGGCCACCTTGTCCCGCACGTCCTGCGCGGCGACGTCGACGTTCCGGTTGAGCTCGAACTGCACCAGGATCTGCGAGACGCCCAGCGCACTCGTGGAGGTTATCTGCTTCACACCCTCGATGGTGTTGAGCTGCTCCTCGATGGGCCGCGTCACATCGGCTTCCGTGATGTCCGGGCTCGCCCCCGGCAGGATCGTCGTCACCGTCACGTAGGGGAAGTCGATCTTCGGGAACTGGTCGATCCCCATGCTGCGAATCCCGAGGTATCCGAAGAGGAGCATGGACACCACGAGCATGGTGGTGAAGACGGGCCGCTTGATCGCGGTATCGGAGAGGATCATCCTGGCGACCTTCCACTGGGACGCGCTTGACGCCCGCCCCGGGCGAGGCTAGCGTACGTTCCTGAGTAAACGCTCAGTTCGCCAAGCTAACCGGGCGGGTCGGTGGTGACAAGGCCGACACGTGACTTCCTAGGAGTGGGGCATGCGACGCAGTGTGGCTGGAGTGTTGGCGCTCGTGGGGCTCATCGCGGGATGCCGACACGGGGCCCAGGAGGAGGTGGCGAAAGCGCCGGCGGTGGAGATCGCCGTGGCACGCGCCGAGGACGTCCCGGTGGAGGTGGCCGCCATCGCGAGCCTCGAGTCACCGCACAGTGCCGAGGTGCGTGCCCAGGTAGCGGGACAAGTCACCAGGCTCTATGTGGACGAGGGCGCACGCGTTGCCGCGAAGGGTGCCATCCTCGCCATCGACCCGGAGCGCTACCATCTCGTTCTGGAGAGCGCGGAGGCGCACCTCGAGCAGGCGAAGGCCCAGTACGCCAACGACTCCCTCACCCTGGCGCGGAGCCGGCCCCTCCTCGCCACCGGCGGGATCGGCCCGCAGGCCTTCGACGACCTCAAGACGAGGGTCGGTCTCTCCAAGGCCAACCTCGACCAGGCCCGCGCCGCCCGCGACATCGCACGCCAGGACGACCAGAATGCGTCGGTGCTCGCGCCCTTCGCCGGCCGCTTCGCCGAGCGCAAGGTCAACGTCGGCGACTACGTGAAGGTCGGCGACCTCCTCGGCACCATCACCAACGCATCGGTGCTCGAGCTCATACTCCACCTTCCGGAGACCGAAGCGGGTAACGTACGACCGGGCGATTCCGTCGCCTTCGACGCCACCGCGGTGCCCGACCACGCCTTCACCGGCATCGTCTTCTACGTGAGCCCCATCGTGGACCCCCAGAGCCGCACGGTCACCATCAAGGCCCGCGTGCAGAACGAGAAGGGCCTGCTGCGACCCGGAATGTCCGCCACGGCCGATGTCTCGACCCGCATGCTGCACCACGCGGCGGTGGTGCCCGAGGTCGCGGTGCGCCGCGAGGCGGGCGAGCAGTACGTCTTCCGCATGGCTCAGGACACGGTGAGCCGGGTCAGCGTGACCCTCGGGCCCCGCCCCCGTCCGGGTGACATCGTGATCACCGACGGCGTCGCGGTGGGCGACACGGTGCTCGTCGCCGGATTCCAGAAGGTCACGAACGGAACCCGGGTCGAAGCACGGCTCGCGCCGGCGGCGGCGGACTCCGCGGGACTCTGACACCGGAGGCCGGGCTGGCCCGCCGTCGCCCACGGGCCTCCACGCGGCACCGCACCGGGCAGATCCCCGGGGCGGCTACGCGCCGTCGGCTTCGTCCCCAGGCCCCGCACGCCGCCCGATCTGCCGGACCAGCAACCACCGGGATCCGAACGCCATCAGAGAAGGGGAACCAGGAACATCGCGCTCATGGCTCCCATCGTTCCCAGGGTGCTTCCGAAGAGCCGGTCGTAGGGAAACGTCTCTCTTGCACTTTCCATTGTCAGAGGGCGTCCAGCCACAGGGCCAGTGCTATTCCCGCCGCGTTCACGACGAAGTCGACGGGATCGTGAGTATTCGACATGATGCCGAATCCGTCCAACGCCTCGAAGAGCTCGACGACCACGAGCGCGGCGGCCGCCGGGACGAGCCTCCTGATTCTCGGCGGGAAGTCCAGATTCGCGAAGAGGAAGTAAACCGCGAACGACACCGACAGATTACCGAGGTAGCTGTGGACGACCGTGTCCCATGGGCCCGTGTACCGCCTCTTGAGCGGCAACAAGGCGACGCCCAGGAGAATGAAGAGCAGATTACGGACCTTCCGCCCGAGGTGGGGCTCGGAGCCGACTGCGCTGTTGCTCATTTCAGTGCCGCCTCGGCCTCCCGGATTCTACTCTGCCGGCCCGTGCTCCGCTTCCACAAGAAGGCGTTCCACCTCGTCCTCCGCCTCGAGATTGGCGAGCAGCTCGCGGACGCTGGCCACCGCACGCTCGATGGCGGCGGCGTCCCGGAGGACCACGGTCCGATGGAGCTCGGCAAGCTGCGCAACGACGCTGGCGGCTCGCGCGTCCAGCACGTCCTGGAGGTCGGAGACCGACCGCTGACTCCGACTCCTATCCAGAGAAGTCGACCGTGCCAGCCACTCGACCCGACGGAGGTCGGCAAGCAGAACGTGCAGGCGCTGAACCAGGGCCTCGGCAGTCTGACGAACGCCGGGTGGAACGGTGGGATGGCGTACGATCCGGTGCGCCATCGCCTCTGCGACCTCCAGTCTCGGGTCCGAAGTGGCACCGGACTCCGCGAGCGCGCGGTCTACTCGAAGCTCGTCCCAGCGGCGAATCACCTCACGCGCCAGTTTCGCGGCTCGCGTTACCGGGGCCAGATAGAGCACGATGACGACGGCCAGGAACGCCAGCAGCCAGCTGAGCGAAAGCGGGTAGCCCAACCACACCGCCGCGGCCCATGCGAGGGTGCCGGCCACGCCGGCTCCCGCCAGCTGCCAACCGTAGGTCGTGAGTACCTCGTCGGCTTCCTCGACGACGCGCGGCCGATCCGGCGGGTCGTCCGGTACCGTCAGATGGCCTTGTTCCCGTTCACCCATCGCCACACCTCCCCATGGTTGTCCCGATACGTCGGTGACCCCGGCACGACACTATCGGCGGCGGCTACCGATCACTCAATCCCTGTCCCTCGAGGATGCGCTGCAGACACTTCTCTATCCGCGCCTCCCGGGTCCTGGACTGCTTGGCTGCCGAAAAATACATGTTGTACGCCCTCTGACGTCCCGGATCGAGGTCAGTGGGTCGACAGGTCGCGCGGCCGAATCCGCCCCCGGGCGCTCAGGCACCGCCGTCATCCATGCCCCGCGACATCCGACTCAACTCCAAGGCCCCCCTCGCCGTACGAGCTGACCGGGTCATCGATCACCGGTCGCCTGCGTGATCGTCCCTACGCCGTGTATCCTCCATCGATTACGAGCTCGGTGCCGGTCACATACGAGGCCTCCTCCGAGCTCAGATAGAGGATCCCGGCCGCGATCTCCTCCGGAGTGGCAAACCGCCCCAACGGACTGCTACGCTCGAGCGCCTTCCACGCTCCCGCCGCCCCGCCGTGCTCCCGCTCGAGATCCTCGAAGAACTGCATGCCCTCCCACATCGGCGTCTTCACGCCGGCCGGATGTACGGTGTTCACCCGGATCCCATCCCCGGCGCACTCCAGCGCCACCGTCTTCGCGAACATCCGGACAGCCGCCTTGCTGGAGCAGTACGCGCTCGCCCCCGCACTGGCCTTCAGCCCGGAGGCCGACGAGACAATCACGATGCTCCCACCACGGCCGGCCTCCCGCATGGCCCTGACGGCGTGCTTCGTCCCCAGAAACACTCCGTCGAGGTTGATCGCGTGCACCTGCCTCCACTCCTCGAGCGTCATCTCCGCCACCGCCTTCGCGAACGAGATGCCCGCGTTCGCCACCACCACGTCCAACTGTCCGCACCGCTTCACGGTATCGCGGATGACACGCTCCCAGTCCGCTTCGATGCGCACGTCCAGCGCCTCGGCGGTGGCGCTCCCATCTTCGCTCCGGATACGATCCGCGACCGTCTCGGCTCCGCTCTTGTCCAGATCCGTCACGGTCACATGCGCGCCTTCTCGAGCGCACGTCAGTGCCGTTGCACGCCCGATACCCGACGCCGCCCCTGTGATCAGCACACTCTTTCCCGCCAGACGCATGGGGTCTCCCGGTTTGTTCTGATCCACGATGCCGCCGGTGGCTCATCGGAGCCGGCGCGTTTCGGCTGCTGTTCCTTCGCCGGGCGGCCCCTGCACGTCATACCGAAGATAGCTGACACCGTTCTCGAAGCGCCGCTCGTCCATCAGCTGCAGATCCACTCGAATTCCATCTGGAAGGAACCTGGTCCCTCCCCCCACCACGACGGGCACGATGAAGACCTGGATCTCGTCCACCAGGCCTGCCCGCATGGCCTCGGCGGCGAGCTCCGGCCCGCCGACCGTGCTCTCTCGTTCCGACAGGCGCTTCAGCTCCTGCACGGCCCCTGGATCGAAGTCGCGCTCGATGCTCGTGTTCGCGCTCGAAGGGCTCGCGCACCTGTGTCATCCGTTCCCCCGTGGCTCGAGCGAGGTTCGGAAGCCGCCCGGCGATGCGCCACGCTGCACGAGCACCACGGACTCTTCCATCTGACGCTCCAATACGCGCCAGTACCGTAGCAACAGCTCGTCCTTCTCCGAACGGCTCACCTGCACGAATCCGCGCGACTCGTAGAACCGAATCGCCCATGTCGCGGCTGCCCATGTACCCACCAGCACCGGCGGTCGCGCTTCTTCACGGAGCTTCCGGAGCAGGGACCCGCCGATCCCCTTCCCCTGGTGGTCAGTTCGCACGTACGCATGCCTGATCAGCCATGCGTCGCGCACCCCTTGCAGTCCCATGACGCCCAGCAGCCGCCCGTCCTCCTCGTAGCCCCAGAACGCCACGCCGTTCTCGATCTCTTCCTCGAGCTCCTCCTTCGGCATGTAGGGCTCCTTCCAGCAATCCGGCGCTATGACGCCTCGGTACGCCCTGGCGGCATCGTTGATGACCGCACAGATCGCCTCGACGTCTGCCGGACCGCACCGTCGAACTCGGCCTCTCGACATCGGGAGAATGCGGAAGTCGTCCTGCTGCGAGGAAGAATCGTATCGATCCCAGTACAAGGACGGTCACGATCACGAGCGGCAAGCCCCTACGCTCGCCGGGTCCCTCGGCCGATGGGTGCCCGTCCTTTCCTCCACACCGGGCCCGACCCCCTACCCAGACGCGAGATCCACCTGCCGACGTCCCATCATCGACCCCGAGCGCGAGTCCTTCGCAATCTACCCAGCCCGGTGCTCGTAGGGTACGGTCCGGCAGTGTTCTTGCTGAGGGCCCCACCTGAAGTCCTACCGCGTGCCGGCCTCATCAGGTCCCTCTTCCACCGCCCGCGGCCCGTCCGCTTCTTCAGCCTCCGGCGCCGTCAGCGACCGTGGATCACCCGCTTCGAGTGTTTGCTCCAGTCGCGCGAGCCGGTCATTCAACGCATCCAGCCGCAGGTGGACCTGGTCCAGGCTGTCCAACACGGCAGTGCGCAGAGAATCGTTCATCTCTTGTCCCTGCAACCGCTGCCCGCGGCGTATGTACGTGACCAGGGCAATCACAAGCAACACCGGCAGCGTCAAGCTCGCGAGACCTGCGAGCGCCATGAAGAAGTAGGTGAACATTGGTCAGCTCCGGTGAAGTCACTCCAGGAGAGGTGACACCCTTGAACCGCCCCCGGGTTGCGGTACCACCTGCTGTCTCGGTCTTCTGACCTCGTTGTGGTCACTTCATGACGATGCGGCAGACTCTTCCGCTCTGCACATCCAGGTCGCCCTTGGCGATGCCGTAAGAAGCGGTCACCAACCGCGCCACGACGCTCCCGCTTCGCTGACGCCTGCCGTTCCGCGGGCTGAGAACAGGGGCCTCCGTCACGCGTCCACTCAGCAGACCGCACCTTTGGGAAGGCGGCGCGCGACACCCTCGCGCCCCGACCACAGATGGGTGGTGCGCCCGCGTCACCCCTTCGCGTCGGCGAGGCCCGTCATCGCCACGCTGGCAGACGTCGGTGACTCACTGTCTTCGTGTGCTGGCTCCAAGGTCTCGCAGCACCTGCCTGAGCAGACTGTTGAACGCTCGCGGATCTTCGACCATCGGGTAATGGCCGGTAGGCCCCACATCCAACACTCTGAAGGCAACGCCCGTGGACCTCAATGCTGACGTATCGGTGGGGGTGGCACTGCTGTTGATGAGGTACAGCGGCTTCTTCAGTTCTGACAGGCGCTCGGCTTCTCTGGGCGCGTACTCGAACACTCCCGTCAGAGTGCTGGTAGCGATTGCGGGGTCAACTTCCTGTACGCTTTGAATGACCCTGTGGCGCACGGTGCTGTCCGTCGTGGACTGGAATAGATCCTTCCTGATATAGGCCGCAGCCGCGGTATCGAAGTCGGTTCGCAGTTGATGGATGAAGGCGGCTATACGCGTCTTCATGTCATCGGTATACACGAGCCCCACGCTCTTGAAATTGTCGACACCTACGAGCGCCAGCACCTTGTCGTTCTCGAGTGCGGCCTCGAGGATGATGTTCCCGGCCATGGAATGGCCGATCAGGATGACGTTATCGAGATGCAGTTGGTCGATGACGGCTCTCACATCGTTGGCATAATTCGCCACGGTCCAGGCTTCCCTGTTCTTGCCGGACTCGCCAAAACCCGGGAGATCGAACGTCACTACGTGGTACTCCGGGCAGAACTCCTCCATCTGGTTGGACCAGTACGTCTGGTCAATGGCCCACCCGTGGACGAACAGCAGAGTAGTGTCCCCTTGTCCACAGCTCTCATGATCGATGAATACTCCTTTGTTGCTGACACGGATTTCTGCTGCTGCTGTTCCTGACAGATCAGCTCTCGCCTTGCCCGTCGAATCGCGTGAGCCGCTACACGAGGACATGGCAAGCGCTGCAGCTGCAAGTAGGAGCGAGCTGGTTGGGAATCGCATTGTTGACCCCCTACGGACTCTCTAGTCCAGGGGCGTCCGCTCGCCGACTCCACCTTCCGGCCGGGCGTCCTTCCACCCGGCGGGCGTCGCGAACACGTCGAACGTCTTGGTGGCCTTCATGTCGGCCTCCGTCATGTGTGGGCCGAACAGTCTGGTGCCCTGAACACGCCGCACCGTGTAGCCGTGCCCGGTCAGGAATCGGTACAGCGCTCGTCTCTCCTCGGCGGACAACCCTCCGTTGACCTCCGCCTTGATGAACGGGCGACACTCCACGATCAGGGCCTCGACCGATCTGAGCACGGCCAGATCGTGACCTTCCACATCGGTCTTGAGGTATCGCAGCCGGGGAAGGAGATGCGCGTACCGAGCTCGGATGAAGGGCTCGATACGCCGTCCCTCCACGGGGATTCTGAAAGCGCTTGCGTGGCGCCAGCGCGACATCCCGGCGTGGTCACCACCGTTGTCCAGGAAGGGGTTGCCGTAATCGAACACGAGCGGCCCGTCCGCGTCCGCTGCCGCGTGCGGGATCGGCACGATGCGGGTGCGGGTCGCGTTGAGTGTCGCATTGGTAGCCAGGATAGCGAATGTGAGTGGATTGGGTTCGAATGCCAGGACGGTGCCGCTCGCCCCGCAGGCGATCGCGATCGGTAGCGTGCTGTCGCCGACTTGCGCGCCCACGTCGATTGCCAGGTCACCTTCACTGAGGAACGTACGGAGCTCGTCGATTTCGTGCTGCGTAAGATGCAAATCGCGGGCGGCTGGGCTGAGCCATCGAGCGTACTCGATCGGCCCGTCGGTCGGGAGGTCGATGTGCTGGAGGCGATGACCGTAGATCCTCAGGCCGGGCCGCAAGCCGAGAAGGTAGAAGAACTCCTTGAGACGCATGTCTCCTCGCGGTGGTCTTTTGGGGGCCGGGCTCGAATCGGACGTCACGCATTCCGAGAACGTGTGGTGGAAGAGATCTTCGCCAGAGAAAGGCTCTTCGTCAAAGGAATCACCGGAAAAGGTCAGCCCCGACCCGGCCGGTGCCGCCGTGCTCCTTTCGGCTGCTCAACCCTCTTCCGCCTCCGGCAGCCGGTGAGAGGCACTCAGGCCAAGATGTCGTCGCTCGAACTGAAGGAGTCCCGCCTCGAGTCGCTTCTTCAGTTCTCGTTTCCCGACACTGAGCACCGGCAACAGGATCGGAACCGTTCGAACGCCCAGCGCTTGCTCCAGCCTCATCCACACGCGCCGACTGATCCCCGCGCGCCGCCGCACCGCCGCCGGGTCGCGGACGATCAGACCCACGCCACTACCCCACCTCAATGAGACGTCCACGATGTCGGACCACGGTACGAACAGCGAGCTCCCCACGAGCGCCGTGCGGTCCGTGATGCCCTCCGAGTCCACGATGAGCCGTGGTCTCCCATCGAACGCCCTCCTCACGAAGTGTAGGCTTACGAGAGCGCTGATCGGACCGATCAACCATGGAGCCAACGCCTGGCCGGATGGAGGGAAGAAGTTCATCAAGCAGAAGAGGGCCCAGAGAACCCCGATGCCAAACTCACCTATGCGTCGCCCCACCGACCCAGCGACGACAAGATCCTCTACGGCACCTTCGTCAGGTTCATTCATCTCTGGCCACCTGTTGCG